>SESD01000263.1_pt1 | contig 32521 bp, 22 predicted proteins | sample 3171411 | NCBI WGS metagenome assembly SESD01 (sample SAMN06051880, study PRJNA518727) | freshwater metagenome | biome: subpolar coniferous forest; feature: holomictic lake; material: water; isolation source: holomictic Lake 442, 16.5 m depth | place: Canada: near Kenora, Ontario | collected...
CGGCAATGAAGACCTTGGCAGGCTGAACCTTGCCCGCAGCCGTAATCTGGCCGTTGAAGAAGCGGCCAAAAGCATTGGCAGCCTCAATCACAGCACGGTAGCCGGCGACACCGGCCTGAGAAGTCAGTGCATCCATCTTCTGGGCGCGACTCAGCATACGCGGCAGCGCATCGATGGCCAGCACGGTGGCCTTCTTGGCGGTGAGCTGCTGCATCAACTCCGGGTTTTGCGCCGGCCAGATGAAGCCGATCAGGATGCCGCCTTCGCGCATCATGTCAACTTCGGCCGGGGTGGGGACGCAGACCTTGAACACGATGTCTGAACTGGCCCAGAGCGCGGCCGCAGTGTCGACAATCTGCGCGCCCGCTGCGCGATAGGCGTCGTCGGAACAGTTCGCCGCATCGCCTGCGCCGGTCTCGACCGAGACGGCGAAGCCCAGTTTGATCAGTTTTTCCACCACCTCGGGCACCGTAGCGACGCGCTTTTCTCCTGGAAAAACCTCGCGCGGAACGCCAATGCGCTGCGGTGATTTGTTTGTCTCGGGGGCCACGCCGACAGGGATAGTTCCCGACGTCGTCCCATTAGGTACGCCAGTTTGCATGAAGCAACTCCTCAACTTGATATTTGCAATGACTCGTACGGCGCCCCGCCGATAGCAACTACCGGTGGACACTGCGACGCAGAGCTTAACTGAATTTACCCCTGTTTCAGACCAGGGTATGCATGACGTGGATCAACGAAAGGGCAATCTCCCATCAGCGTTTGATCTGGTGGAAAAAGGGCGCCGCGGGGGATCTGGATTGCCCGGCGGCCGACTGAAGCACGGCGGGGATAATCTCCCCCTATGGACAAGCGGCACAAGGGTCACAGGGTAGTAGTCGGATTAAGTGGGGGCGTGGACTCCGCGGTAACCGCCTGGCTGCTCAAACAGCAAGGCCATGAAGTCGTCGGTATTTTCATGAAGAACTGGGAAGACGACGACGACTCTGAATATTGTTCTTCCAATATCGATTTTGTCGACGCCGCCGCGGTGGCCGATGTGCTTGGCATCGAGATCGAGCATGTCAACTTTGCCGCCGAATACAAAGACCGGGTGTTCGCCGAATTCCTGCGCGAGTACCAATGCGGGCGCACGCCCAACCCCGACATTTTGTGCAACGCCGAGATCAAGTTCAAGGCCTTTCTGGACCATGCGTTGCGCCTCGGTGCTGAAAAAATTGCCACCGGGCATTACGCCCGCGTGCGTCAGAATGCGGCTACAAACAGATACGAGTTGCTCAAGGGGCTGGACCGGTCGAAGGATCAAAGTTACTTCTTGCACCGGCTCAATCAGGTACAGCTCTCACAAACACTTTTTCCGGTCGGCGAGTTGCACAAGACCGAGGTGCGCCGCCTGGCGCTCGAAATCGGTCTGCCGAACGCCAAAAAGAAAGACTCCACTGGCATCTGCTTCATCGGCGAGCGGCCGTTCCGTGACTTTTTGAACCGCTATATCGCGCGGGAACCGGGCCCGATCAAGAATGAAAAAGGGCACACCATCGGTCAACATGTGGGTTTGAGCTTTTACACCCTGGGCCAACGCCAGGGGCTGGGCATCGGCGGCCTTAAAGCCAGGGGCGCGCAACGAGGTGGCGGCGAGCACGCACCCTGGTTTGTGGCGCGCAAGGATATGGAAAAAAACACGCTTTGGGTGGTGCAAGGGCACGCGCACCCCTGGTTGCAGTCGATCGCATTGCAGGCTCAGGACGCCAGTTGGATTGCAGGCGTAGCACCGGCGGCGGGCCAACTCGCAGCCAAGACCCGCTACCGCCAAGTTGACGCTCCCTGTGCGCTGGCTGCGGGCGTCGGCGAGGTATTCAGTCTGACGTTTTCTGAGCCCCAATGGGCCGTCACACCTGGACAGTCTGCGGTGCTGTATGACGGTGAGGTCTGCCTGGGCGGTGGCGTGATCGCGTCATCATGCCAGACCGAAAATGACACTACCCCATCCGGGCGAGCAGTGTTTCCATGTCTTTGAGCATGCTCTCCAAACCGGCTTTCTGCGTTTCATCGGGTTGCATGCAGGCTTCCAGTTCCTGCTCCATAAAGCACATGGTCATGCGCAGATAAGTGCTGTCCAGCGCCTTGCGCACGGCAGAAAATTGTTGCCCGATCTTGAGGCAACTCTCGCCCTCTTCAATCATGCGTTGCACACCCCGGATTTGCCCCTCGGCGCGGCGCAGGCGGTTGAGCACATCGGTACGCGCGCTCACATCTGTCAGTACAGTCATTGAAACTCCTAAAAATTGCCGTGCTACTTCAGTCGCACACCCAGCGCATCCATCACTTTAATGCTAACCGGGATGCCCAGTCCAACACTCTGTGTCACCGTGCAAAAAGTTTCAAACTGCCCTAACACGCGATCAAGATGTTCCAGCGAAGCCGCCGGCACACCCAGCGTCAACACCGCCTTGATTGCCAGCACCCGCATACGCCCGTCGGCGTTGCGGCCGACATCGGCGTGAATATCGCACTGAATCGGATCGGGTGCCTGCTTGAACTTGCGCAACGCGAACAGCAAGGAATCTGACAGGCAATTACCCACCGCCGCCGCCAGAAGTTGCACCGGTGAGGGACCCTGCCCAGCTCCCAGCGGCGCCGGCTCATCGCCCATCACGATGGGAATATCGCCACCAAAGTGAATATCAAACTGATAGTTCTGCTTTTGCCTGAGCTGAACGTCGACACTGGTTTCACTCATGAATACTCCTTGGAAAAGGTAGCTGGATGCGTGGCAATTTCAATCTCAGTTGGCACAGCCAATCTTTGTCTCAGGCACACCGAGCTTTTTAAGAATGATGCCCAAAGGACAAAAATTGGTGAAGCCGGACTGGAACAGGTTGGCGCCGACAAAAGCGGTAAAGGCCAACGCCCACTTGCTGTAGAAGAATGGACTTCCCTCGACGCCCAGCGCCAGTGAAATCATGATGAAGAGCCCGGCAAAAACGACGATGTAACGTTGAACGGTCATGGTGATACTCCTGTTGATTAAAAAAACTTACTTGTGAAGACGGTTGATGCCCAGCATGCCCATCACGTACTTTTCATAGATGGGCTCGGAGGTGCCTTTTTTCAGCTTGAGCATGAAATATTTCTCGTAGGCGATCTTGGCCAGATGGACCCACTTGCCCTTCTTGAACCAGTTCACATTGCGCGGCGGAATCTGCGGCAAGGCGACAAAGGCTGCGCCGGTGTCACCCATGTCGGCCAGACAAACGGCATTCCAGGTGCCCTTGGCAACCGCCGGTTTGCCTGCCAGATCGTCCGCAATGTTGTGACAAATGGCGGTCATCATGCTTTCGATCATGTAACCGGTCTTGGGCGTGCCGGTCGCCACCGGTGTCACCTCAACCGGTGGAATGGCAACACAGACGCCGGCCGAATAGATGTTGCGGTAAGCCTTGCTGCGCTGGAACTCGTCAATCAGCACAAAGCCGCGCGGGTTGCACAGATTGGGCACCGCCGCCACCGCGTCGACACCCTTGAAAGCCGGCAGCATCATGGACAGCTTGAAGCCCAGTTCATGTTCTTTGTAGACCGCCCCCAGATCATCCAACTGCGTGACAAACATCTTGCCCGCCTCCACCCGTGTCGTCTTGGCGTTGGTCACCCACTTCATGTCGCGGCCGCGCAACTCGGACTCCAGCATCGACTTGCTGTCACCGACACCTCCCAGACCCAGATGTCCGATATAGGGTTCACTGGTCACAAAGGTGATCGGCACCTTGTTGCGCAATTTGCGGCGGCGCAAATCCGTATCCAGAATAAAGGCGAATTCGTAGGCCGGACCGAAACAGCTGGCACCCGGCATGGCACCAATCACCAGCGGTCCTGGATCTTTTAAAAACTCCTGGTAGTCGGCAAAAAATTGCTGGGCATGATCAATATGACAGATGGAGTGACTAAAGCCGCCACCACCCGAATTGGCCGGGCCAGCGCCGGGAATCTCGTCAAAGGCCAGCTTGGGGCCAGTGGCTATCACCAGATAGTCATAGTCAAGAGTTTCACCGTCAAAGAACACCAGTTTGTTGCCCGGCGCATCAATTTGTGTCACCGCTTTGCCAATGAAAGCAATCTTTTTGCGCGCCAGATAAGGCGCGATCGGCAGCGTCACCGCTTCTCGCTCGCGCCAACCAACGGCGACCCACGGGTTGCTGGGTACAAATTGAAAATAGTCAGTGCGGTTGACCACTGTGATGCGGTGCTCTTTGGGCAGCATTTCCCGCATTTCGTAAGCGACCGGCATGCCGCCGATGCCAGCCCCCATGATGACGATATGAGCCATGTTTTGTCTCCTGCAGTTCTAGTTGGTTGAAGTGGGATCTACGGTGAAAGTGCTCGCGTCTGCGCGCGATTCCATACGCCGGCGGTACAAGGCGTAATACAGGACGGGAATGACCACCAGCGTCAGCAGAGTGGAAACCAGAATGCCAAAAATCAGCGACACGGCAAGGCCGTTGAAGATCGGGTCGTCAAGGATGAAAAATGCGCCAATCATGGCCGCCAGACCGGTCAGTGCGATGGGCTGCGCTCGAACGGCAGCCGACTGCACCACCGCGTCCTTGAACGCCATACCCTGCTCCACCTGCAACTCGATAAAGTCGACCAGCAAAATAGAGTTGCGCACAATGATGCCAGCCAACGCAATCATGCCGATCATGGACGTCGCCGTGAATTGCGCCCCTAGCAGGGCATGACCCGGCATCACACCGATGATGGTCAGTGGGATCGGCGCCATGATGACCAAAGGCGTCAAGTAACTACGAAATTGCGCTACGACCAGCAGGTAGATCAGGATCAGACCGACGCCATACGCAGTGCCCATGTCACGGAAGGTTTCATAGGTGATCTGCGACTCGCCATCCCACTTGATGGCGTATTGACGGTAGGGGTCGGAGGGCTGACGAATCCAGTACTCGCCTAGCTCACCACTGCCCGGCAAGGCCGCTTGCCCCAGTTTGCCGCGAATGGAAAAGAGGCCGTACAAGGGTGAGTCCAGCTTGCCGGCCATGTCGCCAAACACATAGCTCACGCCTTGCAGGTCTTTGGTGAACAAAGGCTTGTCGATGACACCACGCTCAACCTGGACCAGTTCAGACAGCGGAACCATCTGGCCGTTGGCTGCGCGCAGTGGAATGGCCAGCAAGGCGTCGAGTCCGATCTGGGAAGCTTGCGGTAATTGCAAGCGCACTGGCACCGGGTATTTGCTTTGACCGTCATGCAGGTAGGCCGCATCAGCTCCTGATAGCGCCATGGCCGCACTCTGCGCCACGACCGCTACCGGAATACCCAATGACTCGGCGCGCTGGCGACGAACCCGCAAGTAAGCGCGGGCTGCGTTCTCTTTCAGCGAGGTATCGACGCCGACGATGTCCGGTGTATCGGCAAAAGCCTTGGCAACCCGAGCTGCCACGGCTTGCCGCCCGGCCTCATCCGGACCATAAACCTCCGCCACCAGCGGTGACATGACCGGTGGCCCCGGCGGCACTTCAACCACCTTGATGCGAGCGCTGTGGCGCAGGCCAATTTTTTCCAGCTCCGGGCGCAGTCGCTGGGCAATCACGTGACTCTTTTCACTGCGATGCTTCTTGTCCACCAGATTCACCTGCAGGTCGCCCTGGTCAGCGTCGGCGCGCAAATAGTACTGGCGCACCAAGCCATTGAAGGTGATCGGTGAAGCGGTACCGGCATAGGCTTGCAGGTTCAATACTTCAGGCTGATGTGCCAGAAAAGCGCCCAGTTCATGCAATGTGGCCGCGGTATTTTCCAGCGGTGTTCCGGCGGGCATTTCCACCACCACCTGAAACTCGCTCTTGTTGTCAAACGGCAGCATTTTCATGACCACCCATTGCACCAGCGTCAGACCCACCGACAGCATCAGCGCCACCAGGATGCCACCCAACAGCAGCCAGCGTTTGCGCGCGCTATTGAGAAACGGTGTGAGAACGCGGGTGAACAAATTCTGCAATTTCGGACCCATTCCTTTGGGCTGGCTCTGTTCAGCTGCGCCATGCCCGTGCGGCTTCATCAGCTTGAGCGCCAGCCAGGGCGTGACCGTGAACGCAATTGCCAATGAAAGTGCCATCCCCAGACTGGAGTTGATCGGGATCGGACTCATGTACGGACCCATCAAACCTGAGACAAAAGCCATTGGCAGCAACGCCGCAATGACAGTCAAGGTCGCCAGAATGGTGGGGCCGCCGACCTCATCGACCGCGCGCGGAATGATGTCTTTCAGCGTGGCCTCGGGCGTGAGTTGCTGGTGGCGGTGAATGTTCTCCACCACCACAATGGCGTCGTCCACCAGAATACCAATCGAGAAGATCAGTGCGAACAGCGACACCCGATTCAGCGTGAAGCCCCAGGCCCAGGACGCAAACAGCGTGGCCATGAGCGTCAGAATAACGGCAGCGCCCACAATCACGGCTTCGCGCCGCCCCAGGGCGAAACCAACCAGCAAAATGACCGAGCCGGTGGCAAAAGCCAGTTTCTGAATCAGCTTGTTGGCTTTCTCGGCGGCCGTCTCACCGTAGTCACGCGTGACGGTGGCCTCCAAGTTGGCGGGAATCACCGTGTTGCTCAGATCTTTGATGCGTTCACGCACGGCCCTAGACACGTCAACCGCGTTTTCACCCGGTTTTTTGGTGACGGTAATCGTCACCGCCGGGTAGACGCTGCCAGCTTGTGCTGACTCCCCCCCAGGGGTAAACCAGACATAACGTTGCGGCAGCTGCGCGCCGTCCTCAATTCGGGCCACTTCACGCAGGTAAACCGGCAAGCCTTTGCTGACACCGACGACGAGGTCCCCTACGTCTTGTGCCGAGCGCAAAAATTCGCCGGTCTCAACGCTGAGCATCTGTGAAGGCTTATTCGATGTGTCCAGCACCGCCCCAGATGGCATGCCAAAGTTGGACGCCGCCAGCGACTGCTTGAGCGCCATCAGGTCAACCCCGCGCTCGCGCAGGCGTACCGGATCCAGCCACACGTGCACGGCCCGCCCGGGCCCGCCAATGGTCTGCACTTCGCGGGTTCCGGGCACGCGCTTGAGTTCGGCCTCTACCGCATGGGCCACCCGCTCCAGCTCGGCGCCTGGCAAAGCCTCGCGACTCCACAGCGTGACACCGAGCACCGGCACATCGTCAATGCCCTTGGGCTTGACGATCGGGCTGAGCGTGCCCAGGTCGCGCGGTAACCAGTCCTGATTGGCGTTGAGCACGTCATACAGTCGCACCAAAGCCTCGGTGCGCGCTACGCCGACCTTGAATTGCACCGTCAGCACCGCCAACCCGGGTCGCGCCACCGAGTAGGTGTGCTCGATACCCGCGATCTGGCTCAGCACCTGCTCGGCCGGGCGCGCCACCATGTTTTGCACATCCGCGCTGCTGGCACCCGGAAATGGAATCAGCACATTGGCCATCGTCACATTGATCTGCGGCTCTTCTTCGCGCGGCGTCACCAGCACAGCGAACAGTCCCAGCAGCAGTGCGACCAGCGCCAGCAACGGCGTCAATGCATTGGCCTGAAATGCCGAGGCAATGCGTCCGGAGACGCCCAAATTCTGTGATTTATCCTTCATGCCCGTCTCACTTGCCGGCAGCAGGCTGCGCACCGCTCAGCCCGGCTTTCACCGGGTCCAGCGCGACGCGGTCGCCTTCGCTTAGTCCGGCCACAACTTCGACGCCATCAACGCCATGTTCTGCGCCCAGACGGACCGCTTTGAGCGCAAAGCCCTGACCGGTGGCGACATAGACGGCCGTCAGTTCGCCTCGGCGCAGCACCGCAGAAGCCGGCACCACCATGCGGTCCGCCTGCTTGCCGACAAAACGCACACGCACCTGCTGCCCTGGCAACAAGGCCTTCGCAGTTTCGGCTGGCAACTCAAAACGCCACTCAATGGTTTGAGACACCGGGTCGGCCGTCGGCACCGCACTGCTTGAAGTGGGGCGAACCCACTGGGCCACTGCCCCGCTGCTTTGTACCCATACCTCTACTGAAGAAGCCGAACGTGCCACGCCAGCGCGCGACACCGGCACCTGCACCACGGCCCGTATCGGCAGCGGCGCATACAGCGTGAGCAGCGGCTTTCCTGGCACTGCCAGATCACCGGCTTCGGTATGCGTCTGCAGCACCCAGCCATCGTAGGGCGCCAGCACCCGGGTAAAGCCCTGCGCCAGCGCTGACTGCCGGGCGCCGGCACCGGCCTGATCGCGCCCGGCCAGCGCGCCCTTGAGTTGGGAATCGGCCGTATCCAGTGCCGCCGCACTGACAAAGCCCTTGGTCTGCAAATCACGGGTCCGGTCAAAATTGGCCTGCGCGTTGCGCAGTTCGGCTTGCGCCTGCGCCACCTGCGCCTGGCTGCGCTGAACACCGGTTTGCGCCTCGCGGTCGTCAATGGTGGCCAGCACCTGGCCGGTGCGCACCTTGTCACCGGCCTTGACCGCCAGCGTGACGATACGACCCGCCGCCTGCGCCGAAATCGTGCTTTGCTTGACCGGCTGAATCACGCCGTCGAGCTCGAAACCGGTAGCTACAGATTTGACCTGCGCGGGCGCGACCGGCACTTGAACACTAACCTGCGCCGCAGCAACCGCCATGACAAACACGGCCAACGCTGGCGTGGCGTAGCGGGCGACTCGAGTGGGGCGTGAAAAGTCGGAAAATTGAAGTGAACGCATGGGGCACCTTTAAATACTGTGCCGAGTATATCAACATACCCCCCACAGTACAAGCGACCCACTGAATTCCCGGTAAATTCCCTTGGTGGCGGCGAAAGGATCTTATAGACACAAAAGTGACCTGCGTATTTCAGATCAGCCTGCCCGAATCCGGCCACTCAAAAATTGGATTTCCAGCCTAAAATCGGGATACCATCCAAGTCTCAGGCATACCCACTCGAAACAAAGGGATTTTCATGGCTACCAGGGAGCCCATCAAAGCAGCCAGCCCCAGCCTACTCGTTCGCCCGCAGGCCCAAGTAAGCCCGCCTGCCAGCCCCCCCCCCCGCAGTAATGGATGAGGCAGCACTGGCGGCAGTGGCCACGGCTAGCTGCCCGATCGTCGGCATCGGCGCCTCTGCGGGTGGTCTGGAAGCTTTTGAGGCCTTCTTTCGCGCCTGCCCCGTAGATAGCGGCCTGGCCTTTGTGCTGGTGCCGCACCTGGACCCCGGCCATGAAAGCCTGCTGACCGAAATCCTGCAACGCTCGACCAGCATGCCGGTGGTGCAGGCGATTGATCAGGTGGCAGTCGCGCCGAACCACGTCTACGTCATCCCGCCGAACCGCGAGATGGCGATCCTGAGCGGCGTCTTGCAACTCTCTGTGCCCGAACAGGTGCGCGGCCAGCGCATGCCCATAGACGGCTTTTTGCGCTCGCTGGCCGAGGACCAGGCCGAACGTGCCATTGGCATCATCCTCTCGGGCACCGCCACCGACGGCACGCTGGGCCTGCGCGCCATCCTGGGTGCTGGCGGAGTCTGCATGGTGCAGGAACCCGCCACGGCCAAATACGACGGCATGCCGCAAAGCGCCATCAACGCCGGCTACGCCACCCATATCCTGCCGGTAGAACAAATGCCAGTCATGCTGCTCGAGATGACCCGCCAGGCAGTCTACCGCCAGCGCGTGCCCAGTGTGGTTACAGAAAAAGTGCAAAGCGGCCTGAACCAGATCTTGCTGCAACTGCGCGCCAGCACGGGGCATGATTTCTCGCTCTACAAGAAGAGCACCATCGGTCGGCGTATCCAGCGCCGCATGGCGCAGCACGCCATCGAAGACGAAAAAGTCTATGCCCGCTTGCTCAAGGAGAACCCGGCCGAGACCCAACTGCTGTTTCGGGAACTGCTGATCAACGTTACCAGCTTCTTTCGTGACCCCGAAGCCTTTGTCGCCCTGAAGGGCACCATCCTGCCGACACTGTTGCAGGGCAAGCCGCCCGGTTACGACTTTCGCGTCTGGGTGGCCGGCTGCGCCAGCGGCGAGGAAGCCTATTCAATTGCCATCGTGCTGCTGGAGTTGCTCGAAGAGACAAGGGCCCGCCACGAGCAGGAACTGAGCATCCAGATTTACGCCACCGACCTCGACGACGAAGCCATTGCCACGGCGCGCGCCGGGCGCTACCCGCCCAACATCGCGCAGGACGTCACGCCCGAACGTCTGCGCCGCTTCTTCACCAAAGATGACGCCGGCTACAAGGTCAAGAAGGACATCCGCGACCTGGTGGTGTTCGCCGTGCAAAACGTCATCAAGGACCCGCCCTTTACCAAGCTCGACCTGCTCTCTTGCCGCAACCTGATGATCTATCTGGAGCCGGAGTTGCAAAACCGCCTGATCCCGAACTTTCACTATGCGCTGCGGCCCAACGGCGTGCTGTTCCTGTCCACCTCGGAGAGCATCACCAGCCGGAGCGACCTGTTTACCGCGCTCGACCGCAAGTGGAAGTTCTATCGCGCCAGCCACCCCCTCGGCGCACCCCACAACAACGCCACTAGCGACATGGCCTGGGCCGCCAACGCCGACGCCCGCAGCACCGGATATAGACGAGCCAGATTGACGGCTGAAGTAGCCAGCGGCAAAGCCAGCACCGGCCGCGCCGGCAATATCGCCGCACTGAGCACCCACGCCCTGTTGCAGACCTACGCGCCGGCCTCGGTCTGCACCGACAGCCGCGGCAACATCCTGTTCGTCTATGGCGACACCGGGCGCTACCTGCGCCCCTCACCCGGCCCGGTCAGCAACAACGTGGTCGAGATGGCGCGTGAAGGCCTGCAGATTGAGCTGCGCTTGGCCATCAACCACGCCGCCTCAGCCGCCGAGCCGACGCTGAACCGCGAAGTTTCGGTCAAGACCAATGGCGGCTTCTCGAGCGTGCGCTTTAGCGTGCGCGCCTTGCCGCAGGGCAAGGGCGGCGAGCTGCTGCTGCTGGTCAGTTTCGAGGACGTGGTCGTCCCGGCCAGGCACGCCAGCGGCGAACCTTCTGCCGTCAAACCCGCACGCAGCAGGCGCGGCGCAGCCGACCGATCCGCCCCATCAGCCGAAGCCACGCGCATCGAAGAGCTGGAACGCGAACTGACTTATGCCAAAGAGAACCTGCAATCCACCAGCGAAGAGCAGCAAGCCTCCAACGAAGAACTCAAATCCACCAATGAAGAACTGCAATCGACCAACGAGGAACTGCAGTCGTCCAACGAAGAGCTTGAAACCTCCAAGGAAGAACTGCAGTCTCTCAACGAAGAAACCATCACCGTCAATTCCGAACTGAATGCCCGGATCGAGCAACTGACCACTATCCAGAACGACATGAAAAACCTGCTCGACAGCATTGGCACCGGCACGCTGTTTCTGGACCACCATCTGGTAATCCGGCGCTACACGCCGACGGCAGTGAAGGTCTACCGTCTGATCGCCAGCGACGTCGGTCGCCCCTTGAGCGACATCACCTGCAACCTTGACGGTGCAGATGTATCGACCAGGCTGCAGGCCGACCTGCAAGCCGTACTTGATACGCTGATTCCGCTAGAGCGCGAAGTGCGCAGCAGCGACGGCGCCTGGTATCTGGCGCGCATCCAGCCCTACCGCACGCTGGACAATGTGATCGAGGGCGTGGTGCTGACCTTCACCCCGGTGACCGAGTTCAAGCTTGCCAGTGAGGCCGCGCAGCGGGCCAACACAGAACTGGCCGCGGCGTTGCAGGCCGGCACGCAACTGGCGCGGGAACTGGCCGAAGGCATTGTCAACACCGTAGTCGAGCCACTGATCGTGCTCGACGCGAAGTTGCAAGTGGTATCGGCGGGCAGTTCGTTCTACCAGCACTTCCGGGTCAAGCCAGAGGACACGCTGGGGCGCAAGATTTACGAGCTGGGCAACGGGCAGTGGAACATCCCGGCCTTGCGCGAGCTGCTTGAAAACATTCTGCCCAAGAGTGAGGTCATGAACGGCTATCTGGTCGAGCACAACTTCCCCAGCCTCGGGCGACGCCGCATGGTGCTCAACGCCCGGCGCATTGTGACGGCGTTGGGCAATACAGAGTTGATTTTGCTGGCGATGGTGGCGCTTGAGCCCCTGGACAAGCCATGAGTACCGGTGACGACGAGAAACTGCGCTCGGAGCTGTTGCGGGCCCAGGCCGAGGCGGAGCTGGTCAAGGTGCCGCTGACCGGTGAATCAGCCCTCGCGGCCAAAGCGCTGCTGCACGAGCTGCAGGTGCACGAGATCGAGCTGGAGATGCAAAACGAGGCCTTGCGCGTGGCGCAGACAGCACTGGAAGCCTCGCATGACCGCTATGTCGATCTGTACGACTTTGCCCCGGTCGGTTATCTCACACTCAACGACTATGGCATGATCGACGAGGCCAACCTAACTGCCGTCAGGCTGCTGGGCAAGGAGCGCAAGGATTTGCTGCAACACCGCTTTACCTCGCTGGTGGTCGCTGACGACCAGCCGAGCTGGCTGCAATTGTTCTTGCAAGTCATGGGACGGGACGGCAAACACAGTGTTGAACTTGCCCTGCAGCGCAGCGATGGTACGGCGCTTGCGGTGCATCTGGACGCGCAGCGCCGTCTCATGGACACCGGGGAGACGGTGCTGCGCATCAGCCTGAGCGACATCACCACACGCAGACAAACCCAGAACAAGCTTCGGCTTGCCACAGTAGTCTTTACCCATGCGCTGGAGGGCATCATGATCACCACGCCCGAGGGCAGCATCATCGATGTCAACGATGCCTTCACCCGCATCACCGGCTACACGCGGGACGAAGCGTTGGGGCAAAACCCGCGCTTTCTGAAGTCGGGTCGCCACGATGCGAATTTCTACGCGACCATGTGGCGCGGCCTGGCCCGGGACGGCTATTGGTATGGTGAAGTCTGGAACCGGCGCAAGAACGGCGAGGTTTTTGCCGAATTGCAAGCCATCAGCGCCGTGCGCGACACACAGGGCAAGGTGAGCCAGTACCTATCGCTGTTCTCCGACATCACCGAGCGCAAGGCACATCAAAGCCAGTTGGAGCGCCTTGCCCACTTTGATTCCCTCACCAACTTGCCCAACCGCGTGCTGCTGGCCGACCGCCTGCAAAAGGCCATGGCGCAAGCGCAGCGTCGTGGCCAACAACTGGCGGTGGTCTACCTCGACCTGGACGGCTTCAAGGCCATCAATGACCGACACGGCCATGAAGCGGGAGACCAGGTCCTGATCGCGCTGGCCCAGCGCATGAAAGAGGCACTGCGCGAGGGTGACATCCTGGCCCGGCTCGGTGGCGACGAATTTGTGGCGGTGCTGATTGACCTGGAGGATCAAGCTGGCTGCCTGCCCATGCTGACCCGGCTACTGGCTGCCTGCGCCCAGAGCGTTCAGGTCGCAGAGCTGAGCTTGCAGGTCTCGGCCAGCCTGGGCGTCACCTTCTACCCGCAGACGCAGGAGATCGATGCCGATCAACTGCTGCGCCATGCCGATCAGGCCATGTACCAGGCCAAAGTGTCCGGCAAGAACCGCTATCACGTGTTCGACGCGATGCAAGACAGCAGCCTGCGCGGCCACCACGAAAGCGTGGAGCGCATCCGCCTGGCCCTGGAGAGTCATGAATTCGTCCTGCATTACCAGCCCAAGGTGAATATGCGAACCGGCCAGATCATCGGCGCAGAGGCCCTGATCCGCTGGCAGCACCCGGACAGAGGACTGCTGGCACCCGCCATATTCTTGCCCGTGATCGAAGACCATATGCTGATCGTCTCGATTGGCGAGTGGGTGATTGACAGCGCTTTGACCCAGATCGAGCTATGGCACGCGGCGGGCCTGGACCTGAAAGTCAGCGTCAATATCGCAGCGCACCAGTTGCAGCAGAATGATTTTATGGATCGGCTCAAACTCATTCTGACCAAGCATCCTCAAGTCAATCCATCCAGCCTTGAACTCGAAGTGCTGGAGACCAGCGCGATGCAAGACCTTGCGAAAGTGTCCCAGGTAATCGAAGCCTGTGCCCAGATCGGCGTCACGTTTGCGCTGGATGACTTTGGCACCGGCTACTCGTCGCTCACCTACCTGAAACGCCTGCGCGTGGCGCTGCTCAAAATTGACCAGAGCTTTGTGCACGACATGCTCGACGACCCCGACGACCTGGCTATTTTGAAAGGCGTCATCGGCCTGGCGACAGCCTTCAAGCGCGAGGTAATTGCTGAAGGCGTGGAGACTGTAGCGCACGGCACCGCGCTGCTGCAACTGGGCTGCGAACTGGCGCAGGGCTACGGCATTGCCCGGCCCATGCCAGCCGAACAGATGCCGGCCTGGGCGGCGCAGTGGCGGCCGGATGCGGCCTGGTCCAGCGCGTGAAGAGCGACCAAGCTGGCAACCGCTCCAACGCTATTGAACCAAGCATGAATGTGAAATGAAGCTGCGCTGGGCCGGGCCACTCTCGTAGCGGCACAGAACACGCGCTTCACAATTTTGGTAACTGCCAACAGCGGCTGACTGGCACCCAAATCATGCAATTGGACTGCCGCAAAGCGGGTATTGGTGACTGAGTGCTAAAACGGAATATCGTCGTCCATATCGTCAAAGCCACTCGACGGTTTGGCCGGCGCGGCGGCGGGCCTGGACGCCGGCGCGGAAGCCGCTGGACGTGACGCGGGGGCCGGTCGTGAATAACTGGCGCCGGAACCATCGTCGTCTGCCGCAGGGCCGCTCATGCCTTGACGGCTACCCAGCATCTGCATCTGGTCGGCGCGAACTTCAGTGGTGTATTTTTCCTGCCCATCCTTGTCGGTCCATTTGCGGGTGCGCAGACTGCCTTCCACGTAAATCTGGGCGCCTTTGCGCAAGTATTGCTCCACGATTTCGGCAAGGCGGCCATTGAAAACGATGCGATGCCATTCGGTCGCCTCTTTCATTTCATTGGTTTGCTTATCTTTCCATTTATCGGTGGTGGCAATGGTGACATTGGCGACCCGGTCCCCATTGGGGAAGGAGCGGACTTCGGGGTCGCGACCCAGATTACCTACCAGAATGACTTTGTTAACGGATGCCATGATTTCATCTCCTCTTTGAGTAGTGAGTGCGATTATCCCGCCTTTGCCATCAGTGCCCCGATGCACCGGCAACCGGTGAGCGCATCGGCCAGGCTATCAGCAACCAGATCACCATCGCACCGGCACAAACGGCGAACAAACCCGGCGCGCCACCATGTTTCATCAGCCAGCCACCCAGCGCGCCACCGGCAAAAAAGCCCAGCGATTGCAGCGTGTTGTAAACCCCCATGGCAGCGCCACGAGCGTGCGGCGGCGCCAGCCTTGAGGCCATACTCGGCTGGCTCGCCTCCAGCACATTGAAGCCACAAAAGAACGCAAACAACAAGGGCGCCAGCAGGCCAACACTGGGGGCACTGGCGGCCACTGCCAAAAAGCCGAATTGCACCAGGGCGATGAGCCCGACGGCGCTCAAAAACACGGCTCGCAGGTAACCGCGCCGCTCCATTGGAAACAAACCGCCCATCACCAAAAATGATGCCAACACGGCCGGCAAGTAAATCCACCAATGGTGCTCACGTGCCACGCCGGCCTGCACCAGCATGGCGGGCACTGCCATCCACATGGCAAGCTGTACGGCATGCAACACAAAAACACCAAAATTCAGGCGCAGCAAGGCGGGCAGGCGCAACACCTCCAGCAGACGGCCGCGCGGCAGGTTTTTATGTTGCAAGGGTTCAGGTGGCACCCACCAGATCACCACGGCCACACCCAGCAAGGCCAAAGCGCCGGTCATGGCAAACAGACCGGCCAGGCCGATATAGGCCACCAGCAGGGGTGCCAACACCAGCGACAGCGCAAACATCAGCCCGATGCTGGCGCCCACCAGCGCCATCGATTTGGTGCGCACGACGTCGCGGGTCTGGTCCGCCAGCAAGGCGGTCACCGCCGCCGAGACGGCACCGGCACCCTGCACGCCGCGGCCAATGGCCAGCCAGGTCAGACTGGGGGCCAGCGCCGCCACAAAACTGCCCAACGCAAACAGCAGCAAGCCAAACACAATGACCCGCTTGCGCCCCAGTCGGTCCGACGCCATGCCATAGAGAAATTGCAGCATGGCCTGAGTCAAGCCATACATCCCCATGGCCAGACCAATCAGAGCCGGATCGTCGCCGCCCGGGTACTTGCCGGCTTCAATCGCAAACACCGGCAATATCAGAAACAAGCCCAGCATGCGCAGCGCAAAGATAGAGGCCAGGGAAAAGCTGGCGCGCCGCTCTACCGGCGTCATCTTGCTGACAACGGTGGTGCTTTCCCCGTCAGGCGAGGTATCAACTTTAGGCAAAACAGAGCTCTCCAACACTCAAAACCGCGCAACGTGGCGGCAACAAAACGCTCGATTGTCCCCGATTCGATTCACCTCAAAGCGCAATAGGGTGTTACTGATCGCTGCATTGACTATCATTGTGGGTTTTCCTGAGCCCATTAAACTTGATCTCCACTTCTGGCGGCAGCCCCCTCGAACACCATCCGGATGGCAAGTACCTTGCCGTGGCCCTGCAACAGCAGACCATCAGTATTCGCGGTGCGCGCACGCACAACCTCAAGAATATTGACCTCGATATTCCGCGCAACCAGCTGGTCGTGATTACCGGCCTCAGCGGCTCGGGCAAGTCGAGCCTGGCCTTTGACACGCTGTACGCCGAGGGCCAACGGCGCTACGTGGAGAGTCTCTCGACCTACGCGCGACAATTTTTGCAACTGATGGACAAGCCCGACGTCGACATGATTGAAGGCCTGTCGCCGGCCATCTCGATCGAGCAAAAAGCCACCTCGCACAACCCGCGCTCGACGGTGGGCACCGTGACCGAAATTCATGACTACCTGCGCTTGCTGTTTGCCCGTGCCGGCACGCCCTATTGCCCGGAGCACGGTCTGGCGCTGCAGGCTCAGACCGTGAGCCAGATGGTCGACACCGTGCTGGCCATGACAGCCGACACGCGACTGATGATTCTGGCGCCCCTGGCGCGCGAAAAAAAGGGGGAGTTTCTGGACGTCTTTGCCGACATGCAGGCGCAGGGCTATGTGCGCTTCAGGGTGAACGGCAAGGCTTACGAGTTTGACGATTTGCCGGAACTCAAGAAAACGGAAAAACACGATATTGACGTCGTCATTGACCGCGTCAAGGTGCGGCCCGATTTGAAGCAACGTTTGTCGGAAAGTTTTGAAGCCGCTTTGCGGGTCGCGGGCGGTCGCGCCATCGTGCTTGAAATCGATAGCCAGCAACAAGATGATGACGGCGGCCAGCAGCACAAAGAGCATCTGTTCAACGCCAAGTTCTCCTGCCCGGTGTGCAGCTACTCGATCGCCGAGATGGAGCCGCGTCTGTTCTCTTTCAACTCGCCGGTGGGTGCTTGCCCGGCCTGTGACGGCCTGGGCTCGCAGGAGTTCTTTGACCCGGCTCGCGTGGTGGCTTTCCCGACCTTGAGTCTGGCCAGTGGCGCCATCAAGGGCTGGGACCGTCGCAACGCCTACTATTTTGCATTGCTGGAGAGCCTCGCCAGGCATTACAAGTTTGATCTGGAACAGCCCTTTGAGTTGCTGGCGGCATCGGTGCAAAAAGCGGTGCTGCAGGGCTCGGGTGAAGATGAAATCAAATTCAGCTACGCCATGGACTCGGGTCCGGTGAAAGGCGACCACGGAATAGCGCGCGGCAGGAAGGTTAGCAAAACACATGTCTTTGAGGGCATCATTCCCAATATGCAACGGCGTTATCGGGAAACCGACTCGGCCGTCGTTCGCGAGGACTTGGCACGCTACCGCAGTACCCAGGCCTGCCTGGAATGCGCCGGCACCCGGCTCAAACGCGAGGCGCGCCATGTCAAGATTGGCGAGGGCGCACAAGCGCGTGCCATTTTCGAGGTCAGCCACATCACGCTGCGCGAAGCCTGGGACTACTTCAGCAATTTGCAGATGCACGGCGCCAAGGGCGAAATTGCCAGCAAGGTGGTGCGTGAAATCGGCTTGCGCCTGAAGTTTCTCAATGATGTCGGCCTGAACTACCTGAGCCTGGACCGCAGCGCAGAAAGCTTGAGTGGTGGCGAGTCGCAACGCATTCGCCTGGCGTCGCAAATCGGCTCCGGTCTGACCGGTGTGATGTATGTGCTGGACGAACCCAGCATCGGCCTGCATCAGCGCGACAACGAGCGCTTGATCGATACACTGAAACACCTGCGCGACATCGGCAACAGTGTGCTGGTGGTGGAACACGACGAAGACATGATGCGCGCCGCCGACCATGTCATCGACATGGGCCCCGGTGCCGGCGTTCATGGTGGTCGGGTCGTCGCGCAAGGCAGCTATGAGCAGGTCAAGGCCAGTCCCGCGTCGCTGACGGGACGCTACCTGGCGGGTATCCTGAAGATTGCCGTACCGCTACAGCGCACCGCCTGGTTGCCTGCCATGGCAGAGTCCGCACCAGAGAAAAAGCTGGTGCCCAAAACACGCCCCAGCCAGGCAGCGCTGGCCTGGGCTGATCGTCATGCCGCCCACCTGGCAACGCAGGGTGACCGGCAAGCCATTCGCGTCGTCAACGCCAGCGGCAACAACCTGCGTGGCGTGAATGTGGAGTTTCCGGTGGGCCTGTTGACCTGCGTCACCGGCGTCTCGGGCTCGGGCAAATCGACTCTGGTGAATGACACCCTTTACGCGGCCGTGGCGCGCCAGCTCTACCGGGCGCATGACGAGCCGGCGGCGCATGAAGCGATTGAAGGCATCGAATATTTTGACAAGGTGATCAATGTCGACCAATCCCCGATCGGGCGCACGCCGCGCTCCAACCCGGCCACCTACACCGGCTTGTTCACACCGATTCGTGAGCTGATGGCCGAGGTGCCGGTGGCGCGCGAGCGCGGCTACGGAGCCGGGCGTTTCAGCTTCAACGTCGGCGCAGCGGGCGGTGGCGGTCGCTGCGAGGCTTGTCAGGGCGACGGCATGGTGCGCGTGGAGATGCACTTTTTGCCCGACGTTTACGTGCCATGTGATGTTTGCGCCGGCAAGCGCTACAACCGTGAAACACTGGAAGTCCTTTTTAAGGGCAAGAACATCGCGCAAATTCTGGACCTCACAGTCGAAGCGGCCTTTGATTTCTTCAAGGCGCAGCCCGCTATTGCGCGCAAGCTGCATACGCTGCTGGATGTCGGGCTGAGCTATATCCGACTGGGCCAGGCCGCCACCACGCTATCGGGCGGCGAAGCGCAACGTGTCAAGCTGGCGCTCGAACTCTCCAAACGCGACACCGGACGCACCCTCTATATCCTGGACGAGCCGACCACCGGTCTGCATTTTGCCGACATCGACCTGCTGCTCAAAGTGCTGCACCAACTGCGCGACGCCGGCAACACCATCGTGGTCATCGAACACAACCTGGATGTGATCAAAACCGCCGACTGGCTGGTTGACATGGGACCGGAGGGCGGCGCCGGCGGTGGCGCTGTGGTGGGGGTGGGCACACCTGAAGACATTGCCGCCAACCCGGCCAGCCACACCGGACGCTACCTGAAGCGACTGCTGGCGCAGACCCGTGCGGCGCCATCAGAACCTCAGCGTAGCCAGCCAATGGGCACCGAGTCGCCTTCATAACGCTCGGCATGCTGGCGCACAAACAACTCAAAATGCTCGGCAGACAGCGGCGCGCTATAGAAAAGCCCCTGCGCTTCATCGCAACCCTGCTCCATTAAAAAAGCCAGTTGACCCTGGGTCTCCACGCCCTCGGCGATGGTCTGCAAGCCCATGCTGCGCGCCAGTGCGATGATCGAGATGATGATCGCCTTGTCGTCCGGGTCATGTTCAATGTCCGACACAAAAGACTGGTCGATCTTGAGTTTGTAGACGCGAAATCGCTTCAGGTAATTCAAGGAAGAATAGGCGGTGCCAAAGTCGTCAATCGACATGCGCACGCCACGCTGGTGCAGTTGGTTCAAGATGACGATAGCGTCCAACGGGTTGTCCATCACTAGTCTCTCGGCCAACTCGAATTCAAGGCATTGCGCCGGCAAGCCGGTCTCCTGCAACACCTGGGACACCAAATCTGGCAGGCTTGCATGGCGAAACTGGGTCGCCGACAGGTTAACTGCCATCTGCTGCACCGGCAGTCCGGCATCGAGCCAGTCACGCAATTGTCGGGTTGCGGTTCTGAGCATCCATTCGCCGATCGACAAAATCAGACCGCACTCTTCGGCTACCGGTATGAATTCGTTCGGTGGTACCGAACCCAATGTCGGATGTTGCCAGCGCAGCAAAGCCTCCATACCGACGACGCGGCCACCACGCAGCGACACTTGCGGCTGGTATACCAGTTCCAATTGTCGCAACTCAAGCGCGCTGCGCAAGTCGTTTTCGAGTTGCAGGCCGCGGCTGGATTCGAGTCGCATCTCCGGTGCAAAAAAGCGGTAGGCGTTGCGCCCGGCCTGTTTGGCACGGTACATAGCGGTGTCGGCGCACATCGAAAGTGCCTCAAACGTATCGCCGTCCGCTGGATAGAGGGCGACGCCAATGGAAAAAGTGACGGTCAGTTCCTGCCGGTCAATTTGCAGCCGTTGTGCCGTGCTGTCCAGTAACTTAGTCGCCAGATTGGCTGCTCCGGCAGCGTCGGTACCCGGACATAACAGAACAAACTCATCGCCGCCGAGGCGACATACGGTGTCCTGCTCGCGTAGCACAGCTTTAAGGCGCTGCGCCACTTGAATCAGCAATTCGTCGCCAGCCTGGTGCCCGAGCGAATCATTCACATTTTTGAAGCGGTCGAGGTCGAGGAACATCAGTGCCAGCGCTTCACCCTGGCGCTGCGCCTGACGCAGCGCGTTGTCGCTGCGGTCCTTCAGCAGGCGACGATTGGGCAGCCCGGTGAGCACATCGAAATCGGCCAGCATGCGGATGCGCTGTTCGTCTTCCTTGCGCTGGGTGATGTCGGTAGCAATGGCAACATAGTTCATGACCTGACCGCCGGGGTCGCGCAACTCGCTGATGGAGAGCCATTCCGGGTAGACGGTACCGTCTTTGCGCCGATTCCACAGCTCGCCTTGCCACTGACCCAGGGTCAATAGGGACTCCCACATGGCACGATAAAAATTCTCGTCCTGGCGCCCCGACGACAACATGTTGGGGTTGCGCCCCAGTGCCTCCGCTTCGCTGTAGCCAGTGATCTGAGTAAAGGCGCGGTTGACCCGCACGATGCGCCGGTTACTGTCGGTGATCACAATCGCTTCGTTGCTCTGCTCAACCACCCTGGCTCTGAGTTGCATATGGACTTCTGCATGCTTGCGTTCAATCGCAATGGCGCTCAAATGGGCGGCCATTTCAATCAACTCGATTTCACCCGGCTCAGGCAGGCGGGGCGTGCGGTGGTAGATCGAGAATATGCCCAACAACTGGTTGGTGCCGGAGTGAATCGGTTCCGCCCAGCACGACGCCAGGCCAGCTTGCCGCGCCAGTTCTGTGCTTTCAACAGCATCCGGATGCGCTGCGATATTTTCCACTACCACGCGCTGACCGCTGAAGGCTGCCAGGCTGCAAGCACCCGATTTCGGTCCGATTTGCAGACCGTCCATGGCAGTAACAAAGAAATCCGGAAGATTCGGTGCCGCTCCAGGACGCAGGCATTGCCCGGCCTGATCCAGCAACATGCAGGAACACAGGGCGCCCGGTATCGCGTCTTCCATCCGCAGGACAAAATCCCGCAACACCTGCTTCAGTGGCGATTCACTGGTCAGTCGCTCCATCATGAAGCTTCGCAGTGCATCCTTTTTGTCGGTTTGTAGGCGCGCCGCTTCGCGATCAAAGTTCCTCAGCGCAAAGTCAATGTCGGAAGCCATTTCTTCCAGCAGGCTTTGAATCTGCTCATCAAACGCATCGACCACACCGGCGTAAACGGACAGGACGCCGATCACGGACCCATTTCGATGCAGCGGCAAGACCGCGACGCTAGCCCAGCCAAAACTCTCGGCTGCGGCATACCACAGGGCGGTGTTGGGGTCGTTGCGGTAGTCCTGACACCAGTAAGGCTGGTCGCTCCGAATCGTGATGCCAATCGGTCCCCGGCCGGCCGCATCGGTGGCGTTGACTGAAATGCGCAGGTCCCTTAAATACTCAAGTCCGGAACCGAAAGAGGCGGTTGGTTTGACCCTGCCGGTCGCTGCGTCAATCAGACCAATCCATGCCATCTTGAGGCCACCGTGCTCAACCGTGGCGTGGCACACCTGCTGGAACAGTTCGCTGTCGCTGGCGCAGCGCACAATGGCCTGATTGCAGGCGTTGAGCGCTGCGAAAAGCCGGGCCAGGCGCTTGAATTTGGCGTCTGAATGTTGACGCGAATACTCCAAAACATTGAGCTGGCGCTGTGTCTGTGCCAAGCGGCCCAGCACGCTGTTTTCCGTTTCCGGTGCAACCACGATGGCGTCGCTGAAGCTGCCCTGACCGATGCGGGTAATGTGCGCATGAATCTCGACGACAGTTCCACCCAATGTGACGCGAAGCGCGCTGTAGATGCGCCATAGAGACAGCAGCAATCCCAGCCCCAACAGTATGAAGATCCAGCGCAGCAGCGCTGCGTTTTCGCTCGCCTCGTTAACCTCGCGCAGGGTGCGCTGGTCCATCAACCGGTGGAAATCGTCCAGCGGGCGCATGACGTCCGCTTTGGCCTGGTGATATTGGGCGTCGTACAGCAGCTGGCTGGCCTGCAGTCGAACCGATTCTCGCCTCAACCCATCCATTTCAAAGAGGGCCATGGCCGCGAACTCCATGCGCGTGAGCTGATCCGAATTGTTCTTCGCTTGCGTCAATTTTCGGAGTTCGTCCTCGGCAAACCCGGCTTGGCGCATGCGGTCCAGCATGGCCTCTTTGACACCGCTGTCAGGTCGCGGTGGTTTACCGTCCAAACCCACCAGGTCCCAGTAAATGCCATCGTAATTGACGGGTCGCGACTTCCTGCCGTCACGAATATCCAGAATATCGAGGTAGTGCTGTTTATAGATTGGAATGCCGGTCTGCAGGTAGCTGCGAACCATGCGCGTCAAGTCATCGGACGACTGGCGCAACTCATCGGCTAGTTGGTGCGACTGAAAGCGTCGCTCGTTGGCGCGATCAATCGCCTTCTCCGAGTAAACATAGGTGGAAAACACGGCGATTAAAAGGCACGCCAGCACACCAGCCACCCGCAGGCTGCGAGAAAATGGTGAGGTTGGAGTTTCGGCTGTCATGACGGCGTGAATTGCAGAAAGGGACCAGATTCATTATCCACTGCGCCTGCAACCGACGCAGGTCTGACGCCCGGATGCACTGGGTTCTCAGGTTTGCAGTTTGGCCCGTTGCAGCAAATCGCGCGTTTCGATCGCCTGCCGCCGTGCCGACTGGGCAAAGTCCTGGTCGCTTGAGGCATACAGAATGGCGCGCGAGGAGTTGACGATGATGGGCGCAACAGTTTCCCCCTTGGCACCACGCCAGCCCGCCGTTACCGTTGCCGCCGCATCGCCGCCTTGCGCCCCGACACCCGGAATTAGCAGTGGCAAGGTCGGCGCCAGCGCCCGTACCCGCTCGATTTCAGCCGGATAGGTGGCGCCCACCACCAAGCCCAATTGACCGTTGCGGTTCCATGGTCCCTGCGCCAGACGCGCCACATGCTCGTACAACAGCGGCGCGCCCGCAACACTTGAGAGCCGCTGCGATTGAAAATCGTCGCCACCCGGATTCGAGGTACGGCACAGCAAAAACGCTCCCTTGTCGTGATATTGCAGATAGGGCAGCACCGAATCAAATCCCATGAAGGGCGAAAGCGTGACGGCATCGGCACCGTAGCGCTCAAAAGCCTCCTTGGCGTATTGCTCTGCGGTGCTGCCGATGTCGCCACGCTTGGCGTCCAGGATGACAGGTACGTGGGGTGCGTTGCGTCGCATATGCGCCATCAATCGCTCCAGCTGATCCTCTGCACGGTGCGCCGCAAAATAGGCGATTTGCGGTTTGAAGGCGATCACCAGGTCGGCTGTCGCATCCACGATGGCCGCGCAGAAGTCGTAAATTTTGGTGGCATCGCCGCGCATGCTGGCTGGAAATTTGGACGGCTCGGGGTCCAGCCCGACGCACAGCAGGGAGTCATTTTGGCGCTCGGCGGCGCGCAGCAGGTCAAGGAATGTCATGCCTCATTGTAGGAAACGCCAACCAGACGGCTGGCATGAAACGCAGCTGAACTGGATCAGCCCCGACTTACCAGTTCTTCAAACTCCGCCAGCGGCAACGCCCGGCCAAACAAATAGCCCTGATAGGCATGACAGCCCAAGCCGGACAGAAGTTTGCGCTGCGCCTCGGTCTCCACTCCTTCGGCGATAACCAGCAAGCCCAAACTGTCGGCCAGCGCAACAACCATTTTGGCAATGGCGGCGTCGTTCGGATCCAGCAGAATGTTTTTGACAAAGCCCTGATCTATTTTGAGTTGATCCAATGGCAGCCGTTTCAGGTAGGAGAGCGACGAAAAGCCGGTTCCAAAATCGTCCAGTGCGAAGCCAACGCCGACCGCTTTCAAGGCGTTCATCTTGGCGATGACATCTTCGACATTGCTTATCAGCACGCTTTCCGTCAGTTCGATCTTGAGCCGGCCCGGGTTGATGCGGGTGCGCTCAAGCACCGCCAACACCTGATCCGCAAAGTCGCGCTGGTGAAACTGGCGGGCACTGACATTGACCGCCAGCGTGAGGTCGGCCAACTCTGGCCGCTTGGCCCATTGGACCAGTTGGTCGCAGGCAGCTTCCAGCACCCATTGACCCAGGGGCAGGATCAGGCCTGTACTCTCGGCCAGTGCAATGAACTCGTCGGGCGCCACCATGCCGCGCACTGGATGGCGCCAGCGCAGCAGCGCCTCGACCCCGGTAATCTTTCGCTCTCCGGCAACCTGGGGCTGGTAGTAAAGCAGAAACTCACGGCGCACCAGCGCCTCACGCATATCCATCTCTAGTGCCGCGCGGGCCGTCACTTCGGCCTGCATTTTCGGGTCATAGAATCGCAAGGTATTGCGGCCAGCAGAATTGGCCTGGTACAACGCCAGTTCGGCGCGCTTGACAGGTTCCTCGACATTTTCCTTGCGCTCGCCAAACATTGCGATACCAATACTGCAAGTGCTGTGGTACTTGTCGTTGTCCAGTTCATAAGTCAGATTCAGCTTGACAAGGATTCTTTCAGCCACTGACTCCGCCTCGGTGGCGGCTTGCATCGGGTTGTCACTCAGATCTTCCAGCATCACCAGGAATTCATCCCCGCCCAGGCGCGCCACGGTGTCTCCTTCGTGCACGCAGCTCAGCAGATTGCGGGCCACCTGCTGCAGCAACAGGTCGCCTTTGGGGTAGCCCAGCGTGTCGTTAAGCGTTCTGAAGTCGTCCAGATCGACAAACAGCAGTGCCCCTTGTCGCTGGTGGCGGTAACTGGCAACCAGCGCCTGTTTCAGTCGATCCATCAGCAGTCGGCGGTTTGGCAAACGCGTCAACGGGTCGAAGAAAGCCAAGTTCTGGATTTCGTTCTCGGCTGTTTTGCGGGCCGTGATGTCGCTGAAGATGGCAACGTAATGAGTCACCAGCGCCGCCCCATCCCTGACCGCCGTGATGGTCAACCATTCAGGGTAGACCTCACCGTCCTTGCGTCGATTCCAGATTTCGCCCTGCCATGATCCGGTCGACGCAATGGAGCTCCACATGCTGGCGTAGAAAGTTGCATTGTGTCGGCCCGAATTGAGCAAGCGCGGACTCTGACCTACAACCTCATGCGCGGCATAGCCGGTAATCTCGGTAAAAGCATGATTAACCCGCAATATCACTTCTTGCGCGCTGGTAATCATCATGCCTTCGTGCGACTCAAATGCGGTGGCGGCGATACGCAGTTGGGTCTCTGCATTCTTGCGCTGGGTAATGTCCTGCGTGATACCCGAAATGCGCAGTGCGGTGCCGTCCGACGCCAACTCCAGCTCAGCTTTTTGACGGATCCAGCGGACCTCATTGCCCACCATAATGCGATGCTCACAGTCAAAGGCGTCGCCCTTGCAGGCCGCTTGCCAGAGGCGTTCAACGGCGCCCCGGTCCTCTGCATGGACTCGTGCAAGATAGCTTTGAGGCGTTGCTGTTGTACCTTCGGGCAGCCCGAATATGCGGCAGCTCTCGGCAGAAAGCCGCATTGTGCCGGTGGCAATGTCGCAGCTCCAGCTACCGACCTTGGCGACCGCTTGCGCCCGCTGCAGTTCGGCCTTGCTCGCTTGCAGGGCGTCCGCCCGTTGCGCCAGATCACTGCCTACTTTACGCAATTCTTTCATGCGGCTTTGGTAGGCGCGCATCAGAATGACGGCCAGCACCGCTGACAGCAGGTAGACGACAATTTGATCGCCGCCGTGCATGGTTGGCGAAGAGGGCAGCGACTTGGGCAGTACATCGTGCGATTCGGCCACTACAAAAACAACTGTCGCCGCCACAGTGAGGGCGGTTATCAGCAGGGTGGCCGGTGCGCCGATCATCCAGGCCACCATCAAAATAATGACCGGGTAAGTGATGACCACTGCTGCCCGCACGCCATCGGTAAAGAAGGCGGTCCCGGTGACTGCCATCCAGACGCCGAACGCCAGCACATGGCTGCAGACTTGAATGCTGCCGCGGGAAAGAAAATACTGCCCAGCCAAAGCGACCCCGCAGACCATCAATGGGGCCGACAGGCGCGCGGTCTGTTCCGGCGCAACAATGCGCAAAGCGATCAAGGACACGACGGCGCCGAACAGCAGGATGGCAATGGCGACCTGAAGGAAAGTTGCAGAAGCTGCCGCGGAAACCGTACCAACCGTCTCGTTGTCGCGACCCGCAGACCAAAGGTGTTTTCTAGTCATTTTTAACCAGCCGGACATATCCAGTAGACACCGGCTTTTCAGCCCTTTCCAAGTTGGAAGTTGGAAGTTTACAGGGGCAGTCTACCTTGTCGTGTGGTCAACCAGAACAATGGACCAGGTCTTTTTGAATTGACTTGGCGCTTGCGATTCAAGCAAAGCAGTGTGCGGCGGACACTTCCACCTCATTGATCAGGCGCGCCTCCGGGTAAGCAAATTTGATAAATTGGATGAAAGCAACGCACTCCTGCCTGGTGAACGAAATCTTGCCGTGGTTGTGCGTGAGCGTGATCTGCTCGTCATGTTCAATGAAGCCCGCGTCCGGGTTGCTGTTGTAAGTCCTGACGTATTCAATGGCCCTGGCCCTGGCGATCGGAATCGACCATCCGCAATAGATCCAAAGTCCTTGTTCATTTGCTTTCGCCGTGAAATTGGCGATGTCTCGCTCAAATTCAATCTTCTGCATTGCCGCTCCCCTTGTCTGAAATTCGGTAGGTAACAAATTGAATGCACCCCGTGTGAAAGTGATTTCAGGCTGGTCCACTCAACTCCCTTGCACTATAGACGCCCCATGCTTGCAAAACCATCCCCCAAATGGGGGATAAACCTCCGCAGCGCCGCATCCATTGAACATCGACCAGGCGACAAGAGGTTGGTTTCAGGTGCGCCAGGCCTGGCAAATTCTATTTATCTCCTGGCGCCACAATCTCCAGCGCCAGACACAGATCAGCCCACGCCCGCGCCTTGTCCTGCGGCGTGCGCAGCAGATAGCTGGGGTGGTAGCTGACGATCACCGGAACACCTTGGTAGCGGAAGATTTTCCCGCGCAACTTACCCAGCGGGATGCTGGCGACCGCGGGCAAGTCGCTCTGCAACAGTGCTTGCGCGGCAAAGCGGCCAAGAGCCAAAATGACTTTTGGTTGCACCAGCGCCACCTCACGACGCAGATAGTTTTCACAGGCGGCAAGTTCTTCTACCCCCGGGTTGCTCACGCCTGCCGGACGGCATTTGACGACGCTGGTGACGTAGGCCGCCGTAGCGCGTGCCACCGGTGCGGCGCTGCCGCCATATCGGCTCACGCCAACCGCTTTCAGCATATTGTCCAGTAACCTACCCACCGGTCCGGCAAAGGGCACACCGGTGCTTTCCTCGCTTTCATCCGGCGGCTCGCCCAGCACCAGCCAATCGGCCTGGCGTGGCGCATCCGACGCGCCAAACACGGCTGCCCGGCGACCGCTGCCCAGCTTGCAGGCCTGGCAGTTTGCGACGCTTTGCTGCAACCTCGGCCAATCCATTTCGGCATAGTCACCGGGCCCCGCCTTCTCTGGCGAACGCGCGATTTCAGGCTGGCCCGGTATCTCCGTCACAGCCACTTTTTGCGCGGTCCCAATGGAACTTGCTGAAGCATCCACGGGACTTTCAACAACCCTGGCGACAGTTGCCTTGGCGACGGTTAGTGGCAACCAGACAGGCACACCCATTTCTTGCAACATGGCTCGCTGGCGGCGGTCGAGATCAAGGCTCATGGTTGGATTTTCACAGACTCAGACTCATCACCACGGCATCCTCGCGTCGGCCGTCGGCTGCGGGGTAATAACTCTTGCGCAGACCGACGCGCCGAAATCCGTGCGCCAGGTAGACCTCCGCCGCGCGCAGGTTGCCAACCCTGACTTCCAGCCAGAGCCAATCCGCACCCTGGCGCTTGGCCCAAACCGCCAACGCTTCCAGCATGATGCGCGCCCAGCCCTGGCCTTGATAGTCTGGCGCTACCGTGATGTTGAGCAAATGAACCTCGTCAACCCCTTTCATGGCAACGAAATAGCCCAGCAATGTGTCGCCCGCCATCAGCAACTGGGCTTGGTAGCCGGACGTCAGCGTGTCCTCAAAGTTGTTGCGCGACCAGGGGTGCGCATAAGCCTGCCGCTCCACGGTCAACACGGCGTCCAGGTAGTGCGGCGCCATCGCTTCGAAGCCCACTTCAACTGGTTTGAGGATAGCGTTCACGACACCGCCTTGGCAGTGGCGCGTTCAGCGGTGGTGCTGGCCACTTTATCCCGAATGTAGAGCGGCAGCGCCTGCGCTGCGGGCACCGCTCCACCCGCCGCCAGCAGGGCCGGCGCCAGCCGCAACATGGCGGTGGCTGTCGGCAGGACCGGAACGCGCCGCGCCAGTGTGACCGGTAAGCGAGCGTCATAGATGCCAAACACATTGCCAGCCAGGGTGAGGGTTGGCGCGCATGTCAGGTCTTGCGGTCGCAGCAACAGGTAGTCACTGGTGCGTGTCCAAAGTCCACCGTGAAAGAGGTAGCTGGCACCGTACATTTCGTCCATGCGGGCGTCCAGCAGGGCCATCACCTGGTAGCTTTCCACTGCGGCCGCGATCTGATGGCGCGCCTCCTCCGCCACTGCCAGCAAAGTGTCTATCGGGAGCACCTTGAGGTTGGCGCCGAACGCCAGCCCTTGCGCTACCGAACAAGCGGTACGCAAACCGGTAAACGACCCAGGACCGCGGCCAAAGGCCAGCACATCAAGCTGTTCAAACTGCAGACCCGCCTGCGCCATCAAACCCTGAATCACAGGAATCAACTTGGTCGAAGTCTGGGCACCGCCGGGGCTGCTGTGCTGCCAAAGTTGCACCCCACCGCCCAGCGTGCACTGCACGGCGACCGACATCACTTCGGTACTGGTGTCAAAGGTCAACAGATTCATCGTCGGACCACCGCCCGCACGCCGAACAAAATGCCCGCCGTCACCAGCAACAAGCCAGCCGCCAGATTCCAGTACAAGGGTTCACCCAAAAACAGCACGGCTCCCAATGCCGACAGTCCGGGCACCAGCGCAGTGATCATGGTGGAGCGCACCGGGCCAAAGTGCTGAATCATTTTGGTAAAGGCAATGCCGGAAATCACGACCGAGCCCCAGCCCTGAAACAGCACCTGGAACGCCACCTCGCGCAAGGGCGCCGTGAACACGTTGCCCCGCACCTGGTGCCCCGTCAGCAAGACGGCGTACAAGGGCACAAAACAGACGAACGCGAAGGCTGTGACGGCGATGGTCGCCCGCACTGCATCCAGCGCATGACGCCGCGCCAGCACACTGTAGCTGGCCCAGCACATTGCAGTACTCATGAACAGCAAGTCGCCCTTCCAGACGTCGCCGCCATCAAACGCATGCAACAGGCTGGCGCCGCCCACCATCAAGTCGCCCAACACGATCAACCCCAGGCCCAGCGCGCGCGCCAGCGTGATGCGGTCATGCAGCACCAGCACCGCAAGAATGGCCGTCCACAGTGGCAAACTGCCCGGCATCAGCACCGAGGCATGCACGGCCGGCGCAAAAACAAAGCCGCTGTAAGCGAGCAGCGCATACAGCAAGCCGCCAAACAGGCCGACCGTTGCCGTCACCCGCAAAGACAGTGGCGACAGGCCAAAAAGCGCCGATTGTCCAACGCCCTGCGCCCGGTCGCGCTGGACCAGCACCCAGCCCCAGGGCAACAGCAGCGCACTGGCGCCGACGATGCGGCAAAAGGCAATATCGAACGGTGTCAGGCTGCCGCCGCGCGCCGGGTCGTTTGAAACACGCGCGATGAGAATGAAAGAAGTCCAGATCAAGACCGTGACGACCGCGGCGGCAAACCCCACGGAGCGCGGCGAAAAGCGGCTCAAGGGATGGCGTCGGGAAGAAATCATGACCTCATTATCCGTGGCTGAAGTTGGGCGCTCGATAATCAGGGCATGTCTCTACCTTGTTGCCTGATGGCCGGCGCAGCTTCGCTCTTGTGCAACCTGGCACTGGCGCAAGCGCTGCCGCCTGCAGTGACCACGGCACTGGCGCGTGCCAAGGTACCTCTGGACGCCGTCACGCTGCTGGTAGTGGATGCCGAGGCCAAATCAGCGCCCAGACTGAGCCACCGCGCCACGGTCCAGGTCAATCCTGCGTCCGTCATGAAGTTGGTGACCACCTATGCCGCGCTTGATCTGTTGGGCCCGGCCTACACCTGGCGCACACCGGTGTTTGTGGACGGCGCGGTGCGCGATGGCACCTTGTTTGGCAATTTGTACTTCCAGGGCCAGGGCGACCCGAAACTGGTGACCGAGCGCCTGTGGCTGCTGCTGCGCCGGGTGCAGGGTCTGGGCATCAATAAGATTGCCGGCGACATCGTGCTGGACCACAGCGCCTTTGAGACCATCGACATGGACCCGGCCAGCTTTGACGGTGAACCGCTGCGTCCGTACAACGTCGCGCCGGACGCGCTTTTGATCAATTTCAAATCGGTGGTCATGACTTTTGTCCCCGACAGCAGTGCCAACCTGGCGCGTGTTCAGTTTGAACCACCGCTGGCAGGCGTGCAAATGCAGGCCAGCGTTGCCTTGTCCGCTGGCGACTGTGACGACTACCGCGCGGCGCTGAAGGCCGATTTTTCTGATCCGGCGCGCATTCGCTTTGCCGGTGTTTACCCGGCGACCTGCCTTGAGAAAGTATGGCCGGTTGCCTATGCCGACCCCCCCAGCTACAGCGCGCGTGCGGTTGAAGGACTTTGGTTTGCGATGGGCGGCAAGCTGGCCGGCACGGTGCGTGACGAACACGTGCCGATGGCGGCGGGCGTCACAACCAGGACCGCAATCCAGCCGACCTTTGAACTCATCTCCCCGCCACTGGCCGAGATCGTCCGCGACATCAACAAATTCAGCAACAACGTGATGGCGCAGCAACTGTTTCTGACACTGAGCCTGCCGGCCAACGCCCACAACGCCAACCCGCTCGGCACCAGCACCGGACCAGTTGCAGGCCCGGTGACTTATCAGAAAGCCTCGCGCAAAGCGTCGGGTGAAGTGTTGCGCCGCTGGTGGCAAGAGCGCATCGGTTCCGACGAAGCACCGACGCTGGACAACGGCGCCGGTCTGTCGCGCATCGAGCGCATCAGCGCACAGGCATTGGCGCACCTGCTGCAAGTAGCCTACCGGTCCCCGCTGATGCCTGAACTAATGTCGTCGCTGCCGATTACTGGCGTGGACGGCACGCAAAAGCGCAGTCGTGCGCAGGCCCAAGGTCGCGCCCATCTTAAAACCGGCAGCTTGCGTGATGTGGCAGCGCTAGCCGGCTATGTGCATGGCGCCAGCGGCAAACGTTATGTGCTGGTTGCCGTTGCCAATCACCCCAACGCCAGCGCTGCCCGAGCGGCGTTTGAGGCGCTGCTGGACTGGGCCGCAAATGACAACTGAGATAGCCATCATGTCCGCTAATACTGCGACTGCGTCCGAATTCATTGGCTACCTGGCAGCTTTTCTCACCACGGCCAGCTTCGTGCCGCAGGCCTGGCACACATTCACGACGCGCGACGTCAGCGGTATCTCGCTGGGTATGTACAGCGCCTTCACGCTCGGCATCGCCTGCTGGCTGATCTATGGTTTGTTGTTGGGCGCCTGGCCGATCGTGATTGCCAACGTCATCACCCTGGCGTTGGCGACAACCATTTTGGTGATGAAGCTGCGCTACCGCTAACAGGTCCGAAACAATGCTGCTCCGCAGCCTGAATTGGCAGCATGTTGCAAAGGGTCAGGGGTTTTCCCCTGTTCTCAGTATTTTGTTTGAGTTGTATCATTAAATATGAAAATAGTACGACCGTTCTATTTTT
>SESD01000264.1_pt1 | contig 32451 bp, 30 predicted proteins | sample 3171411 | NCBI WGS metagenome assembly SESD01 (sample SAMN06051880, study PRJNA518727) | freshwater metagenome | biome: subpolar coniferous forest; feature: holomictic lake; material: water; isolation source: holomictic Lake 442, 16.5 m depth | place: Canada: near Kenora, Ontario | collected...
CTCCCGAAATTGCAGTCGCCCATCACATTGTCCAGTTTTGGACACCGGCAATGATTGAGCGTTTACGCAATGATGTTGATAAAACAACACTTTCAGCCACTGTTCTTAAGGCGATAGAAGTTTTGCTAGTTAGCCAATAACTCCATTACTTGTTTAGTTAAACCAGAGTATCCAACGGTTAGAACTTCAAGTGGCAACCCAATCAGTGCTGCGGCATCAAGGGCTGCCTGCTCCAATTCAGGTGTGTGTTCCTGGGCTAACCAAATGACCCGCGAGTAGTTCTTAAAATAATCATCGCGAAGATGTGGATACTTATCTAAACCTAGTTCAACAATGACGCTGCGATGAAAAGACTTAGCTAGAAAATCGGTCAAGAAATAAGTTCCGGCATTTTCAGCCATTAACTTCTCGATCTCGGCCGCTCCAGCAAAGATGTCGTAGCAATGATTGCCTACTAATCGCTTTACGCCGTGCCTTTCAATGACAATATCAAGTGCGCCATATGTGCCGCAATCAGCATAGGCAACGGCGCACTTTTCATGCTTAGCTTTAATTTCAATCAAGAGAGCATCGACTTCGCCCGCAATCTTTTCAGGGCGATTATGAAGCAGTGGGGGCAAGGGATAGATAGTTAAATCTAGGGAATTTGCTGTGGCAATCTCTTGAATATGTGTGGCTATTGCACCGCAGGCCACGATGCCGATACTCATACGGGGAAAGATAGCCGATCGACGAACTTGTCGTTGAAATCGGCGCGATCAGAGAGTTCAATGTAATCAATCTCCTCTAGCAGAGCAGATGCACCATGGCGCTCTTGTGCCGAGAGCAACACCATTTTTGCGCCTTCGCCGGCGACGTTACCTGCTGACAAGATTCGCATAACTGAAAGTTTTGGAACAAGACCGATTTTAATTGCAGAGGCAGGGGAGAGGTAGGAACCAAATGAACCTGCGAGAAGTACTTGTTGGATTTCAGACTCGGCGACACCAAACTCTTCTAACAGTAAGGCCCAACCTGTAGCAATTGCCGCTTTAGCAAATTGTAGTTCGCGAACATCGCGCTGAGTCAGGAAAACACAGTCAGATAAATCCCCGACCTCTTTGCTCCATGTCAAAACAAATACTCGTTCGCCTTCACGCTCTAGTAAACGATCGGCCAAAGTTGGAGCAACTTGACGCGCAACTTCATCGGAGACAAAACGACCAGAGTGATCGAGCAGACCAACACCAACGAGGGAGGCGCAAGCGTCAACTAAACCTGAACCACATATTCCAATAGCTGGCGTGTCATCAATAGTTCCAATTATTAACTGACCGTCGGTAATTTTGATAGTTTCAATTGCACCTGATGCTGCCCGCACGCCACACTTAATACTCGCCGCTTCAAAGGCGGGACCTGCAGGTGCGGCCGTTGCCAAAATCTTTTCGCCATCGCCTAAAACAATTTCGCAGTTAGTACCAACATCGATAAATAGACGCAGACGTTTATCGCGATCCATTCCCGAAGCCAGAGCGCCAGCGATGATGTCTCCACCGACATAGGCACCCAGGGATGGCAAAATTACCGCCTTAGCGCGTGGATGAATTGCAATGCCAATATCTGCTGCATCAACATCTGGGAAATCGGCGGCCGCCATAATAAATGGTGCAACGCCAAGGGGTTCAGGATCGATGCCAAGGAGTAGTTGGTTCATTGTGGCGTTACCGGCGATTGCAATTTCATAGACATGCAGGGGATCGACACCGGCTTCGATGCAGACTTCTTGGGTCAATTGGTTAAGCGTCTCTTGAGCAAGGGAGGAAAGCTTTTCAAGGGCGGCAGGGTCAAGCATCGTCGCACTAATGCGAGTGATGACATCGGCACCAAAAGGCTGTTGTTTATTCAGGATTGACTTAACGGCTAATGGAGTTCCAGTATTGAGATCTAGAAGTGTTGCAACAACGGTAGTTGTACCTAAGTCATAAGCGATGCCATATCGAAAAGCCGTGGTGTCGCCAGGTTCAATGTCTATGAAAGCTTGATCAACAAAGACTGCCGTGACTTTAAAATTAGCTGCGCGAAGTACGCGGGGGATATTGCGCATTGCGGCAAGGGATGCGGTGCCTTCAATGTCATCGATTGCATCGAATAAACGAACGATATCGGTGCGCTGATCATGCAGTGTTGGCTCAACTAATTCTACGTAACGCTTTTGAACGGCTGGGCGCAAAATAACTTGGCGTCCAACGCCAACGGTTGCCGCCTTTGGGCGCGTGGTAAGTGGTGGAACATCAATTGAGATATCAGTGCTTGTGCGCACTAAACAGGCAAGCCGCCACCCTTGTTTAATCTCAGTTTCGGTAAATGCGCGAAAATCTAACTTTGATGGCTCAACATCGCCATCGGTAATCTTTACGCGGCACTTTTTGCAAGTTCCATAGCCACCACATGTCGAATCAATGGCAATGCCGTTCCAGGACGCGGCATCGAATGCGCTGACGCCAGTTGGAACGGTAATTGTTTTCTCGGCCGATACTGAACTATCTTTTTCTAGAATTCTAAAGGCGAGCTTGATTCGTCCGGTGCCATCGTGATGGGGCACAAGAGATGGATCGAGCTCTTTTTTAGTAATTTTTATGCACTTGTCTCTGGTGTTGCTGCGCTCTTCGCAGCCTCCATCGCTCTAAAGCGTGTTATCCAGTTTGATCCCCAAGGATCTAGACCAAGAAGAAGGTCGGCAGCGCGCACGGATTCAACGATGAGCGGAGTTCGCGCATCCATTACTGCAGAGGTCAAGCCATGAGACATTGCAGCAGGTAAGAATGCAGCGTTGAGTGCGTGGCGATAAGGAAGACCAAAAGAGATGTTAGATGCGCCAAGGGTCATGTTCAAGCCCCACTTTTCGCGGATCAAATAGATTGTCTCCAGCGTGATTTTTACGGCTTCTGGATCTGCGCCGACTGTCATAGCGAGCGGATCGATTACTAAATTCTCAAGACCAATTCCATGTTTTTCAACGGCACGGACAATTTTTTCAGTGATGACCATACGCTCGGCAGCAGTTGCCGGAATGCCCGTCTCATCATTAGGTAGGGCAATAATCGCCGCTCCATGTTTTTTAATAAGGGGCAGAACTAAATCCATGCGCTCATCTTCACCGGTAACGCTATTGACCAAGGCCTTACCTTGATATGTCTCAAGTCCAGCTTGTAAAGCCTCGATGATTGATGAATCGATACAGATTGGCATATCGGTAATCGATTGAATTAAAGTAATCGCTTTAGATAAAAGCGCAGGCTCATCCGTTAGTGGGACTCCCATATTTACATCTAGAACATTGGCGCCGCCCGCAATCTGATCGGCTACATCCTTTTCAATGGCTGATAAGTCACCGGCGCGAAGTTGCAGTTGAAACTTTTTGCGACCCGTAGGGTTAATGCGCTCACCAATGATGCAAAAGGGTTGATCATGGCCGATCGTTACCGTTTGTCCAGGTGAAGTAAGAACTGTATGCATTGCGTGCCCCTATCGTCTCGGTGTTCTACCTAAATCGTTCATAAAGGTATTCAGTGAATCATCGTGCCTAAAATCAGTTATATGCAGACCGCGAACTCCGGGGAGGGTGAGCGCGTGCTTTGCCAGCTCGAGCGTTAACTTATAGACCTCAACACTGGGGTCACTGGCCTTTTGCGCGCGGGCCAAAGTACTGGCCGGAACGTCGATGCCGGGAACCTTATCATTCATGAAGCCCAGACCTTTGGCACCTTTTATTAACACAATCGTCGGGATGAGCTTGAGGTCGGGTGCGACTTCGGCCACACCTTTACAAAAGGCTTCGAGGCGATCGGGGTGATAGCAAATCTGTAGTTGCAAGAACTTCGCACCTGCTCGGTGCTTCTTTAACGCCCGTTGGATTCGATAATCAAATGGAGGAGCCGCAGCATTTTCAACGGCGCCGATATAGAAATCAGGGGCAGGGCTAATTGTGCGACCGGAAAGATACTTACCCGTGGTCATAATTCGCGCGATATTAATAGCTTGGGCGCTATCGACGTCGAAGACCCGACGAGCTTCGGGTTCATCACCTGCCGTCACATCATCGCCGGTCAGTAGAGAGATGTTAGTAATTCCGTGAAGAGCAGCCCCTGCCATATCGGATTGAATTGCGAGGCGGTTCTTATCGCGACAAACAATCTGCATAATCGGCTCAAGGCCATGCATCGCCATTGCAATGGCCGTTGTCGTATTAGAGGTATGCGCGTGTGCTGCTGGATTATCAGTTGCATTGACGGCATCAAACCAGGGAGAAAGCCGCGCGGCATGTTGTACAACACTTGCCATTCCGCCACCATCAACGGATGGAAACTCGGCGGTAAAAACTAAATCGTTAGTATTTTCTAATTTTTCGCGAAGCACCGACATTAGTGATCCACTGCTTCAACCGACCAACCAGCTGGAGTTTGCTGATCTCGCTTAGTCACCAAGTTAGCCCATGACGACGTGCCTTGAAGGCGCATATCAACGGGTGGACGCAGTTCGTTGTAATGCTCTTTCCATACTTTAGGAAGTGGAAGTGAGATTGTGCGATCGTATGCTTTTACCCAGATGCACTGCATTTCGGGTTTAACTTCACAATTACCATTCTCTCGTACTCCACCACATGGACCATTGCGCAAAGTTTTCGGACATGTCATAGGACATGTCATTCCCGTTGAGTGCAGTACACATTGACCACACATGCGACAGTCCCACACGGGCTCTTTAATCACATGTTCAATAAACGGGAGAAGTTTTTTTAACATAGCAACGCTTTAAGCAGTAACCGATGCGCGCTTCTTAGCGATTAAGTCTTTAGCGATGCGCACGGCAGTTGAGGCATCGGCAGCAAAACCATCAGCGCCAACAACGTCGGCATATTCCTGAGTTACAGGGGCTCCGCCAACCATAATGATGACTTGATCGCGCAGACCAGCCTTAGTAATCTCATGGATATTGACTTTAAACATCGGCATCGTTGTAGTTAAAAACGCTGACATTCCGACGATATCTGGCTTGTGCTCAAGAATTCCAGCGATGAACTTCTCTGGTGCAACTTGTACGCCTAAATCAATCACGTTAAATCCAGCACCTTCGAGCATGATGTTGACAAGGTTTTTGCCGATATCGTGAACATCGCCCTTAACGGTTCCCATTAAATATGTTCCAACGGTCTCAGCACCAGTTTCGGCAAGGAGAGGGCGCAAGACAGTCAACGCACCTGACATCGCTTTACCTGAGACGAGCATCTCTGGAACGAAGAAATCTCCACGCTCAAAACGTGCGCCAACTTCTTCTAGCGCAGGAATGAGCGCATCAAAGAGGATTTGGCTTGGGGTCATACCGTCGGCTATTCCCTGATTAGTTAGCTCTAAAACTGCAGGAGCATTTCCAACCAGAGTCTCGTCAAAGAGAGCCTTGATGATGTCGTCATGAGTCATGCTGCACCTATCTTTCCGTCGTGGTTGCTTTGTAGTGAGTGGATCTCTTGAATAATAACTTCACCGATTTTTTCTAAATCTCGCTGCGTTAAGCGGGGCGATGGACCCGAAATTGAAATTGCACCGACCACTCGGCCATCGCCTTCGCGAATTGGGGCGGCCACTGCGACTAAGCCCTCTTCAAGTTCATCGATAATAATTGCAAAGCCTTTTCTTCGAACATTTTCCAGCTCGGTTAAAAGTCGAGTTCTAGATGTGATGGTCTTAGCGGTTAGTTTTTCAAGTCTTCCAAGTGGAATCGTTGCAGCCCCATACGCTAGGAGAACTTTACCAAGGGCTGAGGCGTGAAGAGGAATGCGCTTGCCGACCCAATTCGTTGCACCAAGTAAATAGTGGCCGTCCACTTGATCGATTAACTGCATCTGACCATTACTTTCAACGGCCAAGTTGGCAGTTTCGCCCGTGCTCAAAGCTATTTTCTCAAGGACCGAATGCATCCGCGCGATTAAGACTGAGTCGTGGTTATGAGCCCGCGCAAATTGAGTGAGGACATCCCCAGCGATGAATGCACCGTTTCGTTCGCGACGAACTAAACCTTGACGCTCTAAGGCGCTTAACATCCGCGATGTTGTGCTCTTTGGAATCTCATGCGCACGTGAGAGTTCGGATAAGAGTGGGGGAGTTGATGATTCCAGGATATGAATAAGGAGTGCACTTGCGCGATCGATCGCCTGCGTTCCAGTAATTACTTCGCTCATTGCATCCTCCTCGCCCGGAGATAGTGTTCCATAATATGGAACCACTGTTCCACTATCTAAGGGTATTCTCGTTCGTGTCCATTGGTCAATAGGCACAGAAGGAGCACTACATGTTTGAAAATCGAATGCCTCGATATGAGATTTTAAGCCAGGAATCTATGGCAACGTTGACGCTGGGATGGCGTCGCATCGTCTCTGAAATCGGCATCGAGTTTATGTCTCCATGGGCACTAGATGTGTTGCGCGATGCGGGCCAAACGGTCGAGGGCGATAACGTTAAGTTTGATCCAGACTGGATTCTCAAGCAGGTTGCATTAGCACCAAGTGAATTTAATCTTCGCGCTCGCAATCCTAAGAACAATGTTCATATCGGTGGCAACTCCATGGTCTTCGGTGGTGTGTATGGCCCACCATTTGTGCGCGAAGGTGATGTTCGTCGCGATGCAACTTTTAATGACTATGAGAACTTTTGTAAGTTAGCTCAATCTTTCGATGCCCTTGATAGCGTCGGCGGTGTTGTCTGCGAACCTAATGACCTCTCTCTTGACTCACGCCACTTAGATATGGCGTACGCGGCAACAACACTCACCGATAAATTCATCATGGGTAACGTTGTAACGGCAGAAAATGCAAAAGACGTGATCCGGATGGCCGAAATTATTCACGGTGGTCGCGCCGCGCTCCTTGAGACACCAGCACTGATCTCACTGATTAACTGCAACTCCCCATTGCGTTGGGATGATCGCATGCTTGACTCGCTACGCGAATATGTTTTAGCTGGTCAGCCAGTTGTCGTTACACCGTTCTTACTTATGGGTGCGATGAGCCCAGTAACAATTCCAGCGACGTTAGCGCAACAAATCGCTGAAGCTCTATCGGGAATCGCACTTGCGCAAACACTTAATCCAGGATGTCCAATTGTCTTTGGTTCTTTCCTTTCAAATATCGATATGCAATCAGGCTCTCCGCAGTTTGGTACACCTGAATCAGGCATTGGCTTGCTGTGCACTGGTCAGATCGCACGCAGCTTTAACTTGCCATTTCGTGGCGGCGGCGGGTTGAACTCTTCGCAGACAGTTGATGCGCAATCTGCATATCAATCCATGATGACGATGATGCCAACTTTCCTCTCAGGCACTAACTGGGTTATGCATACTGCCGGCTGGCTCGAGGGCGGGCTCGTCTCATGTTATGAAAAATTCGTTCTTGACATAGAAATCCTTCAATCTCTCATGACTGAGTTCACGCCTTTGGAGTTCAATATTGAATCTCTAGCCTTTGATGCCCACCTTGAAGTTGGCCATGGTGGTCACTTCCTAGGCGCAGCCCACACGATGGAGCGATTCCGCGACTGTTTCTATCGACCATTTCTAACTAATAGCGATAACTTCGAACGCTGGACCCGATTGGGAGCCAAAGATACGAAGGCCCGTGCGTCGGAAATCTACAAGAAGAAGTTAGAGGATTACGTAGCCCCAGATATCGACGCATCGATGCTTAAAGAGCTCGATGAGTTTGTGGCAATGCGTAAAAGCCAACTAGATTAAATCCACTATGGCCGCAACGCTTTTCATTAATGGCACCTGGAAATCCGCCTCCGATGGCGGTGCCCATGATGTTCATAGTCCGCATAATCAAGGTGTAGTAGCTACGGTTTCTCAAGCGAGCCAAGCCGATGTGCTGGAGGCAATTGCAGCTGCACGAGCCAGCTTTGATTCTGGCATCTTCACCTCATGGAGTTTCCAAGAGCGCAGTGCATTGGTTTCAAAGATCGCCGATTTACTTGAGCGTGATGCCGACCTTGTTGCCCGAAAAGAAAGTGATGACACGGGTAAGCGTTTTATCGAAGCTCAATACGATATCGCCGATGTAATTTCAACTTTCAGACATTTCGCAGCTCTTGGTGCCAAAGAACATGCACGAAGTGTTGATGTAGGAATAGACCACGTCACAAGTCGAATTGTTCGCGAACCTTTAGGCGTTGCATCCCTCATCGGCCCTTGGAACTACCCACTACTGCAAATTGCATGGAAAGTTGCACCTGCGCTAGTTGCTGGTTGTTCTTTTATCGTCAAGCCAAGTGAACTTACTCCGCAGAGTGCAATCGCCCTTATGCATATTATCGATGAGGCTGGAACGCCAAAAGGTGTCGCTAATTTAATTCTGGGTCCAGGTTCAGTTGTCGGCACACCATTGATCAATGATGCCCGAGTTGATTTAGTTTCATTTACTGGTGGGTTAAATACGGGTCAGACGATTATGAAGGCCGCAGCCACAACAATTAAAAAGTTAGCCCTTGAACTTGGCGGCAAGAATCCACACATTATCTTTGCCGATGCCGATCTAGATTCCGCGATTGATAACGCAGTCACTGCGGCCTTCTTGCACTCGGGCCAAGTATGTTCGGCAGGTACACGTTTGATTCTTGAGCGCTCAATTCATGATCGCGTAGTTAAAGAAATTGTCCGGCGCGCAGGTCAGATTCGCCTCGGTGGCCCCGATGATCTAAGCGCCGAAACTGGCCCACTTATCAGCCAAGCCCACTTAAAAAGCGTTACTACCTATGTTGAAAAAGGCGTTGCCGAAGGCGCCACGCTTTTGGTCGGTGGCAGACGCAGCCAAGCCCCTGGGTTAGAGGATGGTTGGTATTTCTTACCGACTGTTCTAGATAACTGCACAACTAATATGACCTGCGTTCAAGATGAATCTTTTGGTCCTGTAGTAACCATTGAAGTTTTCGATACCGAGGCAGAGGCCATCGCCATTGGAAATGACACGGTCTTTGGTTTATCCGGCGGGGTGTGGAGCGGTGATGCGGCCAAAGCTGCCCGAGTTGCCAGCGCCCTTCGCCACGGCACAATCTGGGTCAATGACTTTGGCCCTTATCGCCCAGCGGCAGAGTGGGGTGGATACAAGCAATCAGGGATTGGCCGAGAATTAGGCGAGCATGGCTTGGGTGAGTACCTTGAAATCAAACACATTTGGACCAACAATGCACCTAGTCGATCTGGGTGGTTCTCGGATTAATGAGCGAAGGGGCTACTAGGTGAGTATTGAAGAGCCAATGATCTCAGTTCAAAACCTTTGGAAAGTCTTTGGTACTAATCCCGAAAAAGTGATTGGCAGCCCGCTTGCAGATTTATCTCGCTCAGAACTACGGGCACAAACTGGAAACACTGTTGCAGTGCGCGATATTTCATTTGATGTCGCTCCAGGCGAAGTCTTCGTGGTCATGGGTCTTTCGGGCTCTGGAAAATCAACTTTAGTTCGTTGTATGACGCGCTTGATTGAACCAACTGCTGGCTCTCTGACTTTTGAAGGTGAAGATATTTTGAAAGTGGATAACGCGCGCCTGCGCGAACTGCGCAAAACCCGTTTTTCAATGGTCTTTCAACACTTTGGTTTACTTCCACATCGCAAAGTCATCGACAACATTGCATACTCACTTGAAATAAATGGAATTAAGAAAGCAGAACGTCACGCACGCGCTAATGAAGTCATCGAACTAGTTGGACTTCAAGGTTATTCCAACGCCTATCCAGAACAGCTATCTGGAGGAATGCAACAGCGTGTGGGCTTAGCGCGCGCTCTCGCCGTAGATCCTCAAGTTCTATTTCTCGATGAACCTTTTTCCGCCCTTGATCCGCTTATCCGACGCGATATGCAACAGGAAGTAATTCGTTTGCACCGCGAGCTGGGCAAGACCATGGTCTTCATTACGCACGATTTATCTGAGGCCGTTAAAGTTGGCGATCGAATTGCAATTATGCGAGATGGCGCAATTGTGCAGATCGGAACACCCGAGGATCTAGTTGCTAACCCCGCCGATGAATATGTCGCTAACTTTGTTCGCGACATTGCTAAATCCCACGTTCTCACCCTCCGCTATTTAGCGCGGCCACCGAAAGCTGGCGAAGCAACGGATGGTCCAGAGCTCTCAGCCGACATGATAATTCGCGATGCGTGCAGCTTGATCATCGCAGATAACCGCCCGATTCGGGTCAGCGATAAAGGTAAAGCTTTAGGAGTTGTTTCAAGCAATGATGTATTACGCATCATTTCAGGGGTCGCTTGATGCATGTCCGTAAGTCCTATCTCCTTCTAGGCTCTGTAGCGGCGTGGATTGTCCTTGCCCGTATTTTCAATGGGGTAAATACGCTGCAAATTGCAACGTATGAAAATACTTCCTTCACGTCATTCATTGGTGATCGCGCAATGTCCTTGCGTGGAAATCGAACGCACAGCACGATTTTTGTTTATTTCTTCAATCCCATTCGTGGAACCATCGATGGTTTTGTCCAAGGGATAAGAAATTTAATTGCCGTTCCTGCGCAAAACTCGATTATTCCTATTATCGGTTGGCTGGGTGTCGTTGCTCTAGTTGGATTTGTAGTTTTCGCAACAAGCCAGTGGAAGACTGCTTTGCTGGCAATCTCACTTTTACTCGGTTGCGGTGCACTTGGAATGTGGCAGTTCACAATGGATTCAATCGCAATGACGCTCGCGGCAGTTTTATTATCTTTAGCATTTGGTTTGCCGCTCGGCATTTGGGCCGGACTTTCAGATCGTGTATTAAAGATAATGACGCCATTTCTAGATTTAGCGCAAATCTTACCGACGCTTGTTTACATGGCACCCATTGCCCTCGTCTTTATGATTGGCGCAGCATCGGCGACTATAGCGACAATGATTTATGCGATACCTATCTGTATTCGTATTACTTCTCACGCAATTCGAAATCTTAATCAATCACCTGTCGAGGCATCAGTTTCAATGGGCTCAACCCAGAAGCAGACTTTAACCAAAGTCCAGATGCCTATGGCAAAGCAGATGATAGTTCTTGGAATAAATCAAACGGTTATGGCGGCAGTGTCCTTCGTCGTAGTAGCCGCACTTATTGGTGCCCCTGGCCTTGGAAAGCCGGTGCTGTCAGCACTCATAATCCGAAATGTCGGTCAGGGCTTTGTGGCCGGCTTCGCCGTAGTTTTCTTAGCAATTTTGATGGATCGCAGCACGAGTGCTGCAGCCAAGCGCCAGGACTCCTTTATTCCGCCAACGGCTAAAGATATTAAGCGAAAGCGTATTACGCTTATTTCAACGGCAATTCTGGCGGTAGTAAGTATCTTTGTATCACGAACGGTTTTATGGGCGGCAGTTTGGCCGAAAGAGATCACCATTGCGCCACAAGTTGAGCGCTTTACTAACGATGCCACAGCTTGGATTTTAAGCAACCTAGAGATCTTTACGATTGGCTTTAAAGATTTTATCTCGTATGTAATTCTCAATCCTTTGGAATCACTTCTTTCACAATCACCTTGGTACGTAACTGTTGCAATGATCGTCTGGCTTGCCCTTATTATCGGGGGAGGGCGCACGGCTATTCTCTGTTTTGTGCTTGCAATGGCCATTGTTGTTTCAGGATTGTGGTTCGAAGCGATGTTGACTTTGACTCAAACTATCGTGGGTACTTTACTTACAATGATTCTAGGTATGGCACTTGGTATTTGGACTGGTCGTAACGACCGAGCTGAAAGAGTAATGAGACCGTTTTTAGATGCGGGGCAGACGCTTCCGGCATTTGTCTACTTAGTTCCTATGCTCGGCCTATTTGGTCCAACACGTTTTACCGCCATTGCTACAGGAATTGTCTATGCAACTCCAGTTGTTGTAAAACTCGTTAGCGAAGGAATCAGAGCGGTTCCAGCGACATTAGTTGAAGCTGCAACGGCTGCGGGATCAACCACTAGACAGATTATTACAAAAGTTCAACTTCCAGCGGCTAAGAAAACAATTCTTTTAGCAACTAATCAAGGACTTATTTATGTCCTAGCTGTCGTTGTAATCGGCGGTTTTGTTGGTGCAGGCGGTCTTGGCTACCTAGTTATTGTCGGAAACTCAAAGCCGGAACTGCAAGGAAAAGGTTTAATTGCAGGCGCTGCGATTTTGTTGCTAGGTGTCATTTTCGATCGAATTATGCAGGCTGGGGCCCGTCGCTCATCATAAATACTGCTCAAATTAACCCCTATAGGTACTGGTGCTAGGTCTATTGCCGCTCTAGGCTAAGGCAAAACTTAAAACTCATTAGGAGGGTTAATGAAGGCACTATTCGGTCGCCGTTCAGCAGTTGTTACCGTGGTCATTGCCGCAGCACTGATTCTTTCAGGATGCGCGAAGAGCGTTAATAATTCTGCAGATGCAACCAAAACAAATTGTGGTTCATACGCAATTGCCATGCACGCATGGGGTGGATACACGGCATCAGCACAAGTAGTTGCTGAAATTGCTAAGAAAGAATTAGGTTGCACAATCACTCAGACAACTCTGGATGAGGGTCCAACAACTTATGATGCAATGGAAGCTGGAACAATCGACGTTGTAATCGAAGATTGGGGCGGTGGACGTTGGAAGGATTGGGTTGATCGTGGTGCAGTTGTTGAAGCCGGACTTAACGGAAACGTTGGCCTCATTGGCATGTATGTAGCGCCATGGATGGCTGCAAAGTATCCAGATATTACTGATTCTAAGAATCTTAATAAGTATGCATCTCTATTTAAGACCGCAGATTCAGGTGGCAAGGGTGCCTGGTATGAAGGTCCTCCGGGATATACAACAATTGGCGAGAAGTTGGTTTCAGCTAACAAGCTCAACTTCAAAGTAATCTTCTCAGGATCAGAGGCAGCGTTAGTTGATGGCTTTACTAAAGCCGAAGCTAACAAGACCGCCTTTATCGGTTATGCATGGCAGCCATGGACGTTGTTTGCAAAGATTCCTAATCTTGAAACAGGACATGTTAAATTCCCTGCTAATGACTGGACCGATGCTGCCAAAGCAAGCGGTCTAACTGACTACCCATCGTCACCACTTATGAAGCTAATTTCCAAGAAGCTAAATGATGCAAATGATCCATTTACTACTTTGGTTAAGAACTTCTCTTGGACTAATGATGACCAGAACTCAGTTGCTGCCGATATTGAATCCGGCTCAACAGCTGCAGTTGCTGCTCAGAAATGGATTGATGCTAACCCAGACAAGGTCAAGGCCTGGCTGGGTAAGTAATTAATTAGTTATACGGGCAACGCCCTTACTTAGTGAGAAATCGCTGAGTAAGGGCGTTGTTTTATTAGTAGAGTAAGCGGCATGAGCGCAGAGTATGACTACATCATTGTTGGTGGCGGTTCAGCTGGAAGTGCTCTCGCCAATCGCTTAAGTGAAAATCCAGCCCACAAAGTTCTCGTTTTAGAGGCCGGGCGACGCGATTATAAATGGGACGTCTTCATTCATATGCCCGCAGCGTTAGCTTTCCCAATTGGCAATAAGCACTACGACTGGATGTATGAGTCCGAGCCCGAGCCATACATGAACAATCGCCGTATCTACCATGCGCGTGGCAAAGTTTTAGGTGGCTCATCCTCAATCAATGGCCAGATTTGGCAGCGCGGCAATCCCATGGATTATGAACGCTGGTCCAAAGATGCGGGTATGAGCAGTTGGGATTATGCACACTGCCTTCCATACTTTAAAAAAATGGAGAACTGCTTAGCCGACCAGAGCAATATCTTTCGTGGAAACAGCGGCCCATTGAAATTAGAGCGCGGTCCAGTTAAAGGCCCACTCTTTGCCGCTTTCTTTAAAGCAACTGAGCAGGCGGGTTATCCACGGACCGATGACGTTAACGGCTATCGCCAAGAGGGCTTTGCCGCCTTTGATCGAAATGTTTTCCGTGGTCGCCGCTTAAGTGCTGCGCGCGCATATTTATATCCAATTATGAAGCGGCCCAATTTAACTATTAAAACTCGCGCACAGGTGACTAAGGTTTTATTTAGTGGCACAACTGCCACTGGTGTCGAAGTAATAATCAAGGGAAAGAAACACCACTTTACTTCACGTGAAGTTGTTTTGTGTGGGGGGGCGATTAATACTCCACAGATTTTGCAGTTATCTGGAATCGGAAATGAGAAAGATTTAGCACCCCTTGGCATAAAGATGGTGCACAACCTGCCTGGCGTTGGTGCTAACTTACAAGATCACCTTGAAGTCTACGTTCAATATAAATGTAAGTTGCCAGTTACCCAACAACCGATAACACAGCTCTGGCGTCGACCATTTATTGGCGCAGCTTGGTTGTTCTTTCGCAAAGGACCCGGGGCGACCAATCAATTTGAAGCCGGTGGTTTTACGCGAAGCAACAAAGATGTTTCCTATCCCAACTTGATGTTCCACTTCCTGCCTCTCGCCATTCGCTATGACGGTACGGGTGATACTCGCGGCCACGGCTATCAAGTGCATGTTGGCCCGATGTACTCAGATTCTCGGGGTTGGTTAAAGATTAAAAGTACCAATCCACTTGAAAAACCTGCGATGCAGTTCAATTATCTATCGACCGATCAAGATCGCCGCGAATGGATTGAGGCAGTAAAGGTAGCTCGCACAATCTTGACTCAGCCAGCAATGAGTGACTACAACGCTGGTGAATCATCACCTGGTCCTTCCGTATCAACCGATACCGAAATCTTGGACTGGGTTCGCAAAGATGCCGAGACCGCATTACACCCTTCATGTACCGCCAAAATGGGTACTGATGCAATGTCAGTAGTAGACCCTACGACGATGAAAGTTCATGGCGTCGAAGGTTTGCGCGTCTGTGATGCATCGGTATTTCCATACGTCACGAATGGCAATATCTATGCACCCGTCATGATGGTTGCCGAAAAAGCGGCGGATTTAATCTTAGGAAAGACTCCTTTGCCACCCGAGAACTTAGAGTTCTATCGCCATGCTAAGTGATGAGATTGCCCCATCGGCGATTGCCAAAGTAAAGGTACAAAAAACCGATTCAGATAGCCCAACATCAGACTCAGTTGTAGTTGAAGAGCCCCTTGAGATTCGAATTAAGCGCGGTGATGCCGAAGAGCAGCTAGGAATCACAATGCGCACTCCTGGGGCGGATTTAGAATTGGCTGCAGGTTTTCTCTGGGGCGAAGGTTTCTTACAGAGTGCCGATGAGTTAATTAGCGTCAAAGTCTGTGGTGATAAAACGCTTTCCCCTCGCCAACGTGCAAATGTTGTCATTGCTGAAGTTACCGAGAGTTCTTCGGAGTCGGTACGGATATTAGAGCGCCGATTTACTATCACATCAGCCTGCGGAGTATGTGGATCTACAAATATAAGTGATCTACATAAACGCGGTGTTAGAAAAGTAGCGCCAACAACTCACTCCCTTCAACAACTCGCACATATGGTTTCTCTTTTAGATGGACGTCAACGTATCTTTGAAAAAACGGGAGGCCTGCATGCCGCGCTCTTAGTTAATCCAGCGGGGGAGCCGCAATGGGTACGCGAAGATGTGGGCCGGCACAACGCCGTTGATAAAGTAATCGGGGCGGCATTAATGGCCGGCGCAATCCCGCTGAGTGATTGGACCCTGGTTGTTTCAGGGCGCATCGGCTATGAATTAGTGCAAAAATCTATCTGCGCTGGTATTTCAGCTATCGTTGCCGTGAGCGCACCAACCTCGCTTGCAGTTGATTTAGCTGCAGAGTTCGGCTTAACTTTGCTCGCCTTCGCTCGCGATGGCGCCGCTAAGCACTACCTGCCATCTCAAGACGATTCCGAAGGGTGATGCGTGAATTCATCGAAGCATCCACTTGATCCACTTTCTGCGGTTGAACAAGAGGCGATTGTAAAACATGCCACAAGTGCGTGGAGCCTTCAAACACATCATCTTTTTGCGATGCTGCAGTTGCACGAACCTACTAAGGCGCAGTTAGCTTCCGGCCAAGAGCTCGAACGCACAGCGCGTGTAACAATCTGGGATCGCAAGCGTGCCGTTGTTACCGAAGGTCTCATTACTACCGATGGAGTTGTAAAAGAGTATAAAGAGATCCCTGGTGCAAAATCACCCGTTAGTGTAATTGAATCGGTGATTGCGCTGGAAGTTGTTAAGAACGACAAATCTGTTATTGATGCGCTTGCCAAACGTGGAATCAGTGACATTACTACTGTGCATATGGAGACGTGGCCAATAGGTGCGCAGATTCCTAAGCATTTAGATGATGGCCGGCGATTAATTTGGACTCCCATGTGGCACCAGCCAACACCGGATGCAAACTTTTATGCCCACCCAATTCATGGCCTTCATGCCATCGTTGATATTGATGCAGAAGAGGTTGTTGGGCTCGAAGACAACAACGAAGTTCCAATTCCACAGACACCTGGGCCTTATCGCGAAAGTCAGACAGGTGCTAACGTAAAACTCAAAGAGTTAATGATTCATCAACCCGACGGAGCATCTTTTGATGTTGAAGGTTGGAAGATTTCTTGGGAGCGATGGAATTTTAGAATTGGCTTTGATCAGCGCGAAGGTTTAGTTATTCATGATGTGCGCTTTAACGATGAGGGCAAAGAGCGCACAATTGCCCACCGCTTATCCATTGCAGAGCTGGTTATTCCTTACGGAGATTCTGCCCAAGGTGCCTACCGAAAGAACGCTTTTGACACAGGCGAATTTGGCTTAGGGAACTTCACTAACTCCTTAACTCTGGGTTGTGATTGTTTAGGCGAAATTGTCTATTTAGATGCAAGTGTCACCGAAGGCGATGGCCAGGTGCGCATAATTAAGAACGCAATTTGCATGCATGAAGAAGACTTTGGAATCTTGTGGAAGCATATTGATGTTGATGGTCACACCGAAGTCCGTCGAGGGCGGCGCTTTGTTGCATCCTCGATAGTGACCGTGAACAACTATGAGTATGGTTATTTCTGGTACTTCTACCAAGATGGTTCAATTGAATTTGAAGCGAAATTAACCGGAATTGTTTTGACACTGGCCGATACGCCAGGCAAGCCTCACCCTTCGGCTACCGAACTTGAGCCGGGACTATGGGCCCCTTACCATCAACATATTTTATGTGCACGAATGGATTTAGATATTGATGGAACGCAAAACAGCGTTGTCGAAATTGAATCTTTTGCGCATCCAATTGGGGAGAAAAACCCTTATGGCGGTGCATATGAAACCCGTGAGACGATTTTGGCCAGTGAAAAGAAAGCTCAACGCTTGATTGATCCGATGAAGAGTCGTTTTTGGAAAATCGTTAATCCAAACAAGAAGAACCACGTGGGACAAAGCGTTGGCTATAAATTGATTCCGGGGAGCACAACCTATCCTTTGGCACATGAAGAATCAGTTCTGGGCAAGCGTGCGGGCTTTATGTACAAACATTTATGGGTTACTCCCAATGAAAATGACGAACGCTATCCAGCAGGGGATTATCCATTCCAACACCCAGGTGGCGCGGGCTTGCCGCAATGGACCCAGGCCGACCGCTCAACGGAAAACACCGATGTCGTTCTTTGGTATGTATTTGGAACTAATCACATTCCGCGGACAGAGGACTGGCCCGTAATGCCCGTTGAGCGCACAGGTTTTCATTTAAAACCTTCCGGCTTTTTTAGGCGCAGTCCCGGCATGGATGTTGCACCCTCTGAGGCGGTTGAAACTTCTTGCCATTAATTAAACTGCGAGCTTTTGCAAAAGCCTCACACTTTGGCCCAACCCTCTTAATAACACTGATTTCTTTTCTTCTTGCTACGCGGTTGTTGTGGGAGGGCCCGGCTTACGTTATTGCGTTCACAGTATTTCTTGGTCAGTTAATAATTGGTTGGAGCAACGATATTTATGATTACAACGATGATCTAAAACATAATCGAACTAACAAGCCCCTTGTTGCTGGCACGCTTTCAGTACAGCAACTACGTAGAGCAACGCTTATTCTCTTGCCGATTGCCGTTATTTCCAACTTAATTGGGCCTCTAGGCCTTAAGGGCGGAAACGTGTATTTGCTAGGCGTTGGTTGCGGAATTGCATACAACTTCTACTTTAAATTCTCACCCCTTTCACCACTGCCATATGCCGTGGCATGTGCGGCGCTACCGGCATCTATTTTCTATGCCACTGATCGCACCCCTCCAGTCTGGGTATTGGCCGTCGGTGCGATTCTAGGCGTTGCTTTTCACTTCGCGAATGTCATCAAAGATTTAACTCAGGACAGAGAGAGCGAAATTGGAGGCCTGCCACAACGACTAGGTAAGAAAGCTTCCTCAGTTATCGCCCTCGTGCTATTGATTTGCGCAGCGCTTATTTTTATTAATAGCCCAGTAACTCAAGATTTAACATCGATTGAATCGACACAAGCCTCGACATTTATTGTCGGCGGTGATAGAGCTACTTTTGTAACTTTGCCAGCAGGATATTCAAAAGGGGTGGCAGCGCCGTTATTAATTGATTTACATGGCTATATTAGTAACAGCCTTACTCATGAGAAATTTGCGAAGATGGATATTGCAGCGCAGAAGCGAGGAGTTATCTATGCCGCGCCCGATGGACTTAAGGATTCACAAGGGTTTGAATTTTGGAATGCGTCTAACGCGTGTTGTAATTTCAATAGCAATCCCGTCGATGATGTCGCATTCATTCAATCATTGATCGATGAGATATCAAGTAAAGCTTCGGTAGATCCACGACGCATATATGTTTTCGGCCACTCCAACGGTCACTTCATGACCTATAAATTTGCGTGCTCGAACCCACAGACCGTAGCTGCAATTGCCGGACTTGCCGGTGCGATGGATAGTGATCCAGCTTCATGTGGAGCCAGAACACCCGTAAGTGTTTTACACATTCATGGAACTGCCGATGAAACTATCAACTACTCGGGAGGGTCCATTTTTGGTGACGCCTATACAGGCGCGCAGGAGAGTGCCAAGCGGTGGGCGGCAATAGATAAATGTTCGCTAACGCCAAAAATTGGTCCGGCCTTTGATTTAGTCACGAGCATCCAAGGCTTAGAAACTACCCCCACGGTGTATTCCTGCCCTGGTGCAGGCGTTGAACTCTGGAGCATTAAAGATGGTCCTCATGGCCCGATTCTAGATTCGAACTTTGCGCTTAAAGTAATGGATTGGTTATTGGCGCACCCTAAGAAGTAACGGTGAGTTCAATATCGAAAATTTCAGTGCCGTGAGTGACATGCACAGTGGTTGTTCCTAGCGCGAGTGTTTTCAACGCTGGATTAGTTGTATAAGTTCCTTGATTGCCTCCAGCAATGAAAGTAGCGATAGTGGCATCTGTAACTATCGCGCTCCAATTCTCTGGATCTGTCACTGTAAAGACAACGCTGTTACCTAACTTCACCGACACTTGGGGAGTTGTTGATGGGTCAATCATGACGGGAGGAAGCATCTGCGTAGGTTTGCCACTTGCCGTAACGGTCTTTAAAGACTTAGCAACGAGTAAGAGTTGTGCGTATGTGACACCACCGATAGCTTGTACTTGGATTTCAGTAGCTTTTAAATTCTTACCCGCCTTATTAGTAAAGATTAAATATCCACCTACACGAGCAATGTCGGAAGTAGAGCATTTCTTTGCCGCCGCTGGTTTAGTTGGATCGCAGTACACATAAAGCTTTGCGGTGACTCCATTAATAACGACGTTCTTCAGCTGCTTAGATAAGCCGGGATTGGAACACTTAACGCCAGCCATAGTTTCCATGACTTCGAAGTATCGTTTAGTTCCACCATACTTTGCATACACCCATGGTTCTTTGCCAGGCTGGCATGGAATCAATTGAAAATCCGAAACACCTAAGCCAAGAGTATTTGCGGGCTTATAGACGGTATAGGTCAACCCCGTTTGAGCATCTGAAAATTTATCACCCGAACCCATTGCAAACGCCGTACTTGGTGCAAGTAATAGGGCACCGAGAATAATTGCAAGGGTTTTCTTCATGCTCAAATGATAACCAGTGCAGCGAAATCGGTAGACTTGAAGCCATCATGGGCGAGAAAATTGGCATAAGAAAAAGGGTTCTCGCCCTCTTTACTGAGCGCCAAGCCTGGGTGCGACAAATTGCCATCGCCGGTTTAGCGGGGGCCACCGCTTGGGAAATGGGTGATTTACTCATTAAAAAGGGCGGCGTGGTCGCAGCCATTGTCTGCACGTTGAGTATCCGTATATCTCTGCATAAATCACTGCGTGAGGGCTTTGGCCAAATCGTTGGCACGGCAATCGGGGCATCTGTAGCCCTTGCTGCAGTAAATGTATTTAACTTTGGTTTTATTTCCGTAGGAGTCACGATCGTAATGTGCGCCGTAGTTGCTCGAGCGCTGCATTTGGGTGAAGTTGCATCGGTTAACGTCCCCGTGACCGCATTAATTGTTATCGGTCCAGGTTTATCTGAAAGTACGGCAATTCATCGCCTCGGTTCGACTTTAATCGGTGCGGCAATTGCAATTTTCTTCTCATATTTTTCCCACTCTAAAACACCTGTAGGTCGCTCGATTGAACAAATTGCGGCAGTCAGTACGAAGGCAGCCGATCTATTGGCGATGATGTCTGAGGGTGTGGCAAGTGGATATACGCAAAAAGATGCAGGTAACTGGCTAGCTAAGGCGCGATTATTAATCGAAGAGATTCCGGCAATTCGTGCCCAATCAGTTGAAGCGCGCGGACATGCGCGATGGTTTCCAACGGCTAAAGCCGATGAAGCTGAAGAGGTCTATATACAAGGAATCGCACTTGAACATACGGTTGTACAAATCAGAACGATTGCACGTACTTTGTTTGACTCAGCCGTTAGCGGCGGTATCGCTGACTCAACACAAAAAGCAATTGCTGTCGCGCTGTCGGCTGCAAGTTATGCAATCTCATCAAAGTTTGAAGAGTCTGGACCTAGCGCCGATGACTCACATCAGAGTGCAACGACCGATGCGCGCGAGGCAAGTGCGGCCCTTGCCGAATCCTTAATTGGAGATTCCAAAGATGCCGACCAAGAACAGATTGTGCGCGGCTTATCCATGGTTGCCAATATCGACAGGATCGCCGATTCACTCGATCAAAATTCACCCGCGCTTCGTGACGTTGTAACACCTGATGAGCCGGCTGCAGCCAAGGTCTTGCGAATTTCGGCACGGGGTCAGTTAAGGCGATTCGGCAAGTCAATCTCAGGGCGAGTCCGAAAGATTTTGAGAAAGTAAGGTCGGCTAACGGGGCTAACTCTCAGCGCGTACAAAACGTGTGCCAAGAGATAGGCCAAAACTAATGACGTAACGTGCCCTCAGTGGCAAGATGACTCTCATGAGCAAACCTACTCTCGCCGTTAAATCCGTAATTATTAGATTTGCCGGCGACAGTGGAGATGGAATGCAGTTGACCGGCGATCGCTTCACAATGGACACTGCCAGTTTAGGAAATGATATTTCTACACTGCCAAACTTTCCCGCAGAGATTCGCGCACCTCAAGGCACGTTACCCGGAGTCTCATCCTTTCAACTTCACTTTGCCGATCACCATGTTCGAACTGCTGGAGATGCCCCCGATGTTTTAGTTGCCATGAATCCAGCGGCTTTGAAAGCAAATATTAAAGATATCCCACGCGGGGCAACAATCATCGTCGATAAAGATGAGTTCACAGCGCGCAATTTAACTAAAGTCGGTTATGAAGCTAATCCACTCGATGATGGAACGTTGAGCAGTTACAAAATCCATCCAGTGGCCCTGACTTCAATGACCGTTGCCGCGCTAGCTCACCTACCGCTTTCTCGAAAAGAGGCAGAGCGCGCCAAGAATATGTTTGCTCTCGGCCTTCTTTCATGGATGTATCACCGTCCAACGGCGGCAACGGAGGCCTTTCTAAAAGCTAAATTTGGTAAGTCACCCGATATTTTGGAGGCGAATTTAGTTGCCTACCGCACTGGGTGGAACTACGGCGAGACGAGTGAGGATTTTGCAACCTCCTATGAAGTCGCCCCAGCTCATATGCCACCAGGCGTTTATAGAAATATTGGCGGAAATATCGCACTTGCTTACGGACTTATTGCTGCAGCAAAACAAAGTGGATTAAAGTTATTTTTAGGTTCATATCCAATTACTCCAGCTTCAGATATTTTGCATGAACTCTCAAAACATAAAAAGTTCGGTGTGATAACTTTTCAAGCCGAAGATGAGATCGCTGCCGTTGGTTCAGCCCTTGGCGCTTCCTATGGGGGAGCCCTCGGGGTAACAACAACTTCGGGCCCAGGAATTGCGCTAAAGAGCGAGATGATTGGCCTGGGTGTCATGCTCGAACTCCCATTAATTATTATCGATGTCCAGCGTGGTGGCCCATCAACGGGCCTGCCAACTAAAACCGAGCAGGCCGATTTACTACAAGTTATGTTTGGGCGAAACGGAGAATCTCCCGCGGCCGTAATCGCTGCATCAACTCCAAGTGATTGCTTCACAATGGCGATGGAGGCTGTGCGTATTGCAACAACTTATCGAGTACCAGTATTTTTATTATCCGATGGATACATTGCCAATGGTTCTGAGCCATGGTTGATTCCAGATGTAGCAAAACTTCCAGAGATCGATATTGATTTCGCGCAAACCCAGGATGATTTCTTACCTTATTTACGCGATCCACAAACGCTCGCACGCCCTTGGGCAATACCCGGCACGAAGGGAATTGAGCATCGAATCGGTGGAATTGAAAAGCAGGATAAGACTGGTGAAATTAATTACGAACCAGCTAACCACGACTTTATGGTGCGTACTCGCCAAGCCAAGATTGATGGCATTGAAGTCCCAGATTTGGATGTCGATGATCCAAGTGGGGATGCAAAAGTTTTGTTCCTTGGTTGGGGATCTACTTATGGGCCTATCGCTTCGGCCGTTGAAACTCTGCGCAATAACGGTGAAAAGATTGCCCAAGCCCACCTTAAGTACATCAATCCTTTCCCTAAGAATCTGGGCGCGATACTAGATAAATATGAGAGCGTCATTACGCCGGAAATGAACTTGGGACAGCTCGCGATGTTGCTGCGATCAAAGTACCTAAAGGACATTGTTGGTTACAACATGGTTCGCGGCCTACCTTTTACTACAGCCGAACTGGTTGAAGCTGCGATGGGAGTACTCCACAATGACTGATATTGCCTTAACTAAAAAGGATTTTACCTCCGACCAAGAGGTACGTTGGTGCCCGGGCTGCGGTGATTACTCCGTGCTGTCTACGATGCAGTCCTTTCTGCCCGAGCTTGGAATCGCGCGTGAAAATATTGTCTTCATCTCGGGTATTGGTTGCTCTTCGCGTTTTCCTTATTACCTAAATACTTTTGGAATGCACTCGATTCATGGTCGTGCTCCAGCAATCGCATCGGGCCTTGCAATCAGCCGACCTGATTTAACTGTCTTTGTTATCACTGGCGATGGTGATGCACTATCTATCGGTGGTAATCATTTGATTCACGCACTGCGACGAAATGTTGAATTGAAAATTCTCCTTTTTAATAACCGCATTTATGGTTTAACTAAAGGTCAATACTCTCCAGCTAGCGAGCAAGGTAAAATTACCAAGTCAACGCCATATGGCTCACTAGATACTCCCTTTAATCCAGTCTCACTTGCAATAGGGGCAGAGGCAACCTTTGTTGCACGCACAATTGATAGTGATCGTAAACATTTAACTGAGGTATTGCGTCAAGCCGCTGCCCATAAAGGATCTGCATTGATTGAAATCTATCAAAACTGCCCAATCTTTAATGACGGTGCCTTTGATCAAGTTAAAGACAATGAAACTAAAGAAGGTTCATTACTCCAGATGGTTCATGGCCAGCCAATTAAATCTTCAACTTTTGGTGTAATTCGTGAGGGTGCAGCCCTCAAACTTGTAGAGCTATCTACAGTTGATGAATCGCAATTAGTTATCCACGATGCGCATGACCCAGATCCTTCATATGCCTTTTCACTCTCTCGTTTATCGGGATCCTCCCTTGAGCACACCCCGATAGGCATTTTCCGGAGTGTTTCGCGTCCAGGTTATTCAGCCATGGTTAATGAGCAGTTAGCTTCAATTATTGCTACCCAAGGCACCGGAGATTTAGAGAAGCTTCTTCACACTGGTGACACGTGGGTCGTTGATTAAAAATACGCGTTAAACCATTTTTAGGAGAGCAAACCCCTCATTTCTCTCACTTTCAACTCACAATCGATTCACGATAGTACATTTGGCATTGCATAAATAAATTTTTCGCAGATTAATTGAATTCATCTGCAACGATTAGCCGGTTCGGCGGCCAAGGAGAAAGGAAAATAAGTGAATACAGGCAAAAAGCGAATTTTAGTTATTGATGATAACGCTGATATTCGGAATCTGATTCAATTTATTTTCGAAAAGGCTGGCATAAGCGTTTCGCAGGGCTCTGATGGTGAAAATGGTTTGGCCCAACTAAAATCCGAGAAACCAGATTTAGTTTTGTTGGACTCCATGATGCCAGGCATTTCCGGTTTAGATGTGCTTAAAACTATTCGTGAGGATTCAGATCCGAATCTCAACCAGGTTCCAGTCGTGATGCTCACGGCAAACTCAGCAACCGAAGACATGAAGACTGCCTTCGAGCTAGGTGCTAGCTCATATATTGTGAAACCTTTCAAGAACAATCAAATAGTTGCCGAGATTGATTCCATACTGCAACTGAAAGTCTCGTGAAATGAGGAATCAGTCCATGAAAATTAGGCACAAATCTACGTTGATGGCATTTATTGTCCTGTTTGCCCTTTCGCCCATAACCCTCAATCCCTCAAATGCAAGCGGTTTCATGGCCGCATCATCGGCCAATCCATATGGCGGCGCCGCAATCGATCCACTGCCTGCTAGCGCGACGATTTTTACAGTTACTAATGGGAAGAAGTCGGTTAATTATTCTAAGAATTCACTGCTGGCCATTAAATCAACGATCATTACAATCCAGGAACCCTTTGTTAAGAAGAAGCAGAGCTTTACGGTCATTCCACTTGATTATTTCCTCGGGAAAAGTGCTATTACATCTTCAATGACAATCGACACGATTGCGCTAAATGACTACATATACTCGAATAAAGCGGGAAATTTTAGCCAAGCCCGTGCCTATATTGCCATCAAAAGGTTTGGAAAAGATATTCCATACAATGAAGGCGGACCTATCAGAGTTGTCTTTGATACATCAAGTTCTTGGTTCAAATACTTAGATGCATGGAACTGGTCTCTTCGTACTATTAAGGTTAAGAAAACTGCCTAACTTTAGGAAGCGCAATTCAGAGTTAAAGGTTAGTTTTAGACTAAATGCCTTTCAACTCATTTTACTTTTTGCAATCATTTGCACCCTGGTATTTTTGACGGTATTAACAGGAGACATTTCTCGTGGTGCATCAAAGGATGTCAATCTCTTTTCTTCCGCCGAACTTGCATCTACATCGCTACTTTTTGCTCAAAGAGAGTCACTGGCCTATACGACGAGATTTGCCCAGTGGGTGGGTGGAGAGGTTGACCGAAGAGATGTACAGATCGCACGAGCGTTATTAGCTCAACGTCTCAATGTGATTACTTCATCGAACTTAACTTCTGGAGCTCTATTCTCCCAGGATTATTTCAAAAACCTTGATGAGGCAGACAAAATACTTGCCACCGCTCATCCTGGAATCCTGCCTAGGAGTGAAGCTAAAACAATTGAGCTCCAATCTAAGGCATTTATAGATTCGATGCTTATAGAAACGCGCAAACTTGTTGTAGTTTATCAAAATAATTTGGACTTAGTCTTGGCTAAAGCCGCAGTAGATCGACGCCATAAGGCAGAACAATCCCTTTTCCTTCTTCTTCTCTTTCTAGCTCTGGCGCTAATATTCTTTGCATCCCTCATTTTTACATTGGTTAAGCAGTACCGAGCAAATACCAAGGCCAATGTAGAGCAGTTGCGCCTTATAACGGAAGCAAACATGCAACTATCTCAGTCGCGGATGGTCGTAGATCAACTAGAAATATTGGATGAGCGAAAGAACATATTTATCACAACTGTTAATCATGAGTTACGCACTCCATTAACCTCGATTGTCGGATATATCGAAATTTTACGTTCGAAACTTGAGGGTATGGCAGATGCAGAGCTGATAAAGATTATTGAAGTCCTAGAGCGAAACTCGAATAATCTATTAAATTTAGTGCAAGATATCCTCTCCCTGACTAATCTTGAGACTGGCGCCAGTGGCCTGCTTAAGTCAGAAAATGACGTCATCGAGATCATCAATGATGCAATCCTGTCTCTAACGCCGCTGGCCGAAGCGTCGCATATATCAATAACACTGAGCGTTGAAGATGGGCTACAGACCGCAATACACGCAAATAGAAATCAGTTCTCTGAGATCATAACAAATCTGTTAAGCAATGCAATCAAATTTAGTAAAGATGGAAGTTCCGTACGTGTTCATATAGACAAGGGGGTCACGAATAAACCCACCAAGATGCTTCGAATATCCGTTAGTGATCAGGGCATCGGAATTCCAGAATTAGAACTAGAGAATGTATTTTCAAGTTTCTTCAGAGCTAGCAATGCCAGAAAGAGTGGCATTTCCGGCACCGGACTCGGCTTAGCAATAGTGTCACGAATAGTTGAGGAACATCACGGGAGTATCACAGTCGAGTCCACTCTAAACGTTGGAACTACATTTAGAGTTGAAGTTCCTATTTACGTTTCGGAGATTGACGAATATATTGACTCACATCAGATAGATGTTTTAGTTCGTGCGATAGTTGCGATAGAAACATCTACAATTAGTGATTTACGTAACGTATGTCATGAGATGATTGGCGTCTTAGGATTTTATGGTTTGGAAAGCATGGGGAGTGAGATTTCGAAGTTCTCTACGTGGTTAAAAGCCAATGAAACAACGGAGGAGGATCAGATTTTTCTTCGAAGGGACAAGTTGCTCGAAGTGTTAGAAAGTTGTTTGACTCAATTACGAGATACAAAGGAGATATAAGTGAAAGACTTGGTTTTAGTAGTTGATGACAACGCTGATATTCGAGCGTTCGTGAGGTTGAGTCTAGAAAGCCAAGATTTTCGCGTTATTGAAGCTATAAATGCTATCGAAGCAATGGTTAAGCTAGTAAACGACAAACCGAATCTCATTATTTTAGATATTGGGATAGGCCAACCAGATGGTCTTGAAGTCTGCCGAGAAATTAGAAAGCATTCCGAGGTACCTATTATTATGCTGACAGTTCGTGATGATGAGATCGATGAGGCGATGTGTTTGGCAGCAGGAGCCAATGACTACATAACCAAGCCCGTCTCAAAGACAATTTTGGGCTTGCGTGTTGCGAATCAACTCCGGACCAAGAAGGACACAACTTCGACGGCTCGAACCGTGCTTGAGGCTGGTGGCTTATCGCTAGACCTCTTAACTCGCGAACTACGAGTAGGCGATGTTTTAGTACCAATTACACGGACAGAGTTTGATTTTATTCACCTGTTGATGGAGGAACCAAACCGAGTCTTTACTCGGGCTCAAGTAAGTCACGCAATTGGAATCTCTGCTGAATTCACGAGTGATCATCTATTAGATACTCATGCATCGCGCCTGCGTATAAAAATCCTCAATGCTGGTGGTCCGCGTGCAATTTCTGCAGTTCGTGCAGTGGGGTATCGATTTATTTAAGCTTCGGGCACTAATCTTGGCAAATGCCTTTGATGCGATCTGCCTTTGAATCAATCAATGCTTTGCGTTCAGGGGCATGCACCCCAACCTCTCTTGCAACCGAAGCCCTAGATCGGATTACAGAGATCGATGCAACTGGGTACGATCTCAATTCGATTCTAGCTCTGGCACCAAAGTCCGAATCATTTGATTTTGATTCAGATTCGCCGCTAGCCGGATTGCCAATAGTTATTAAAGATAATATTGAGGCAGTTGGATTGCCGGGCACGGCGGGCTCTATGGCACTCCTTGATCACCCCGTCGTTGAAGACTCGCCCTTAACTAAGCGACTTCGCGAAGCTGGCGCCAACATCATCGCATCTACAAATCTTTCGGAGTGGGCAAATATTCGATCTACTTTATCGACAAGTGGCTGGTCTGCCGTCGGTGGCTTAACTGCAAACCCTTGGATTCATAAACACAGCGCAGGTGGTTCATCTTCTGGATCAGGGGCCGCCATTGCCGCAGGTCTTGTCACTTTAGCCGTTGGAACAGAGACGGACGGCTCGATTATTTGTCCCGCATCTTTAAATGGTTGTGTTGGAATTAAACCGACCGTCGGACTTGTTCCGACCCAAGGTGTTGTTCCTATTAGTTCCAAGCAAGACTCACCTGGCCCAATGGCGCGCTCGGTAAAAGATGCCGCCCTGTTATTAGAAATCATGAGTGCTACGACTGGGTTAGCCAAGGCAAGTGAAGACACACGAAATTTAAGGATCGGAATCGTACGGTCGTGGCTAACCGGTCATGCCGGAACCGATGCGTTATTTGATTCGGCAATCTCTAAATTATCTAAGGCTGGAGTTACGTTGGTTGAAGTTGCGCTTAAAGCCCCAAGTGATGAGACTGGCAATGATGAATATGAATCCCTACTCCATGAGTTAATGGATGAGCTGGGGGCATACTTGAGCGTACGTGCCGATACCTCTCTTAAATCCTTGGCCGACGTTGTGGCATTTAACTATGCTCATAAAGATAGCGAACTTAAATTCTTTGCCCAGGAGTTATTTGATAAAGCTCTCACTCTGGGCGGACGAAATAGTGCCTATCAAGCAAAGCGCGCCCGAAATCTGAGTTGGGCTCAGAAGACTCTAGATAAAGGCTTAGCCGATGTCGATGTATTAATCGGTGCCACTTACTCGCCCGCATGGATTAGCACCTTAGGCTCGGGGGATTCTTACGGTGATAATTCCTGGATCACTATGGCCCCTGCAATTAGTGGCACACCGATTGGAACTGTTCCCATGGGAATTAGCGAGGGGCTGCCTGTGGGTCTTGGCGTTGTTGCGAGAGCACATGATGAACTTCGTTTAGTCACGGCACTGGCACAGATTGAACGCGCCCTTGATTTAGGTGTGCTTGAACCAACTTTTACTAAATAGAAATAAACTTACAATTAAGAGTTATTTGTGAGCGGAACGAAATACTTCGTTACTTCTGAATTAAAATCTCATCCAGCGGCTTGCGAACTAGATCAGGCACTACGCAGTCTTCTGCTGGATAACCAACGGGGAATAAGATAAATGGTCGCTCCGTTACTGGCCGCTCGAAAATCTCATTAAGGAAGCCCATGGGATTTGGCGTGTGCGTTAGGGTCGCAAGGCCCATCGTGTGCAAACTAGCAATGAATAATCCGCAAGCAATTCCGACTGATTCGCTGACATAATAATTTTTTACTAATGAGCCATCGGGCAGAGGCGTAGATTTTTGTGCAAAGGCAACAACTATCCACGGGACAACATCTAAGTAACTCTTATCTGAATTAGTTCCAATGTGGGCGAGGGCTAGACGCCAAGCCGGTGGCAGCCGCCCGCCTTCATAGTTTTCGCGCTCTTCTATTTCAGCGGCCATTCGAATGCGATGCTTAACATCGGGATCATTGGTTGCTACAAAGGTCCAAGGTTGTTGATGCGCACCGCTCGGCGCAGTATTGGCCGTTAGGACTGCCGTTTCAATAACCTCTTTTGGAACGGGTTCATCAGAAAACATTCGCACACTTCGACGGCCCTCCATTAACTGGTGAAAGGCATGGCCTCTAGCTAGGCCCTCTTGAATTGGAATCCGTGGTGGTTGATAGCGCATGGAGAGAGAATAGATTATGTGCGTTCAAGAGTGAAGGAAGTTGAGCACCAGACGCGCCCTTGATTAACGCTCGGGAATATACGCGGGCTTTTGTCCGCCTCTCCTAAAGACCATTTGAATTAAATGCAGATTACGGGCCCGAAAGCCGGCAGCCGATGCCAGTAGGTAGTAATTCCACATGCGAACAAATTTCAGATCGTAGCGTGGTATTTCTTCCCAGCGAAGATTTATGTTCTCATACCAAGCCAGCAGGGTCTTGTCGTAATCTAAACCGAAGTTATGTAGGTCCTCGATAATAAACTTTTTCTCACAGGCAACGCCAATCTGCGCAACCGATGGAAGAACGCCACCCGGAAAGATGTACTTGTCGAAGAATGCATCGGTCGAATCCTTTGAGTAAGTCGATGAAATCGTGTGATGGAGCATGATGCCATCGGCTTTGAGCAACTGGTGGCACGTTGCAAAAAAAGTACCAAGATTTTTAGGTCCGACATGCTCCATCATTCCGACTGAGACAACACGATCGAACTGCCCTGATAGCTCCCGATAGTCCTTTTGCATAAAGGTGATATCTAGGCCGCTAGACATTTCGCGCGCCAGACTTATCTGTTCATCGGCGGGGGATATGCCGTATCCAGTAACGCCATAATTTTTAACAGCGTGACGGAGCAATCCACCCCAACCGCTACCAATATCTAGAAGAGTCATTCCGGGTTCTAATTTTAATTTGCGACAAATGAGATCAAATTTATTTATCTGGGCCTGATTTAGATTCGACGCATCTTTCCAATATCCGCAGCTATATGCCATCTCCGGATCAAGCATGCGTATGTAGAGCTCATTTCCGCGGTTGTAATGGTGCTTGGCATTCTTAGCGGCTTTGGTCTTTGTCTGATGATTTAAAACTCGTGAACGCAAATGATGCAACACAACAGTTGCCGATGGTCGAAGCAGGAGATTGGCATCGATACTTAAAAGGCGCGTAAGCATCTGATCAATATTCGGGCAGTCCCACCAGCCCTCGATATAAGCCTCACCGAGCCCCAGTTGATGTTGCGCCACAACCCTGTCCCAGAGTCGCTCATCATGGACCTGCATACTCCAGGGCTCGGTGGAGTTTATTGGAATACCAGCCTTCTCAAGAATTGATAGGCAGAACTCTTTATTATTCATAGTCCATTTCTCTTATGTGAGTTATCTAAATTATGAATTACCAAATCCAAAATAAGAAGACTGAGCCAGCCCCCCATTCACTATGCGGGGAGTTTGCGATTACTGGCGACTATTGCAATGTCAGACACACGGAGTAGTTTGCAGACATGTTTGAAATATTCCTTATGACAGTTCTGATCTTCCTTTTCCTCAACCGTAAAAAACGGGCCAGAAAACCCAAAGGCTTAGATGCCGAACTCAAGGAGCTCATTGATAGCTCCAACTACTCAACTGGCATAGGCCTTGAAATCAAGGGTTTGTTATTGGATGTCATCAACGATGAGAAAAACGATGCCGAAAAATTCTCCGATGCCCGCCTGGCCCAAGCCCAACGGATTTTGGATCGTGCCGGCCCCGGGGCCTTCTATTGGATGGCCGACATAGCCGCGCAGTTCGCATTTTTGGCCGCTGCCCAAATCAATGGCATCCCAACCAACGTCAACGTCGAACTAGGCCAGTCAGCCACTCCTGAAGATATTGTCCGCGTCGTCGTTAGACCCTAGCCAGAATTGGGTGGCGCAAAACTTTGAGTGTTCTCTCAGCATATTTCTGACTCAAACTCAGGGGCAAGGAGTACTTTTATTTTGCAGCCACAGCGGTTGCCTAGTGGCAAGAATTGAGGAAGCTCGAAATGAATTGGACAGATAATCCGGATGGTTTTGGACGCATGCACGACTCTGGTTACGGGATTGTGATGATGTTCCTAGCAATTTTATTCTTCGTAGCCCTTGCTTGGCTCGTAATTAGAGTTGCCGGACATTCACGAACAACCAATGAAGTATCTGTATCAAAAAACCACAACCCATCGGCGTTAGAAATAATAGATATGCGCCTGGCTAAAGGTGAAATGTCCAAAGATGACTACATCGTTGCGCGCGAGTTGTTAGAAAAAAGACCCTAAATGCGCAGTAGACAGCCATTTCTAAAATATGATGGCCTAATATTGTGACCATGGAAAATCAAGATGGACAAATAAATGGACTCAACCTGCATTTAGATCTAAAGGATGTTGGGGGAGTGTGGGCAAATTTTGCAGCGATTAAACACAGCGATTATGAATTCACTATCGACTTTGCACGACTGGATTTCACGCCAGAGGGCGCAAACGGTGTTGTTGTATCGCGAGTAAATATTTCACCCCTGTTCGTTCTTCAATTAATCGAAGCACTTGAGACTAATTGGGCCGAATACTCCAAAAAAGCTATGCCACCTGAAGTTAGAAATAACGAGGCCTAGGGGAAACTCCTGTTCCAAATGTAATTCCGATGTTATAGCGGGGTTACCTATGCCGAATTACTTAACACATACATCTACCATGGCTTGAGAATCTAAATTTATTTTCTTTGGCCTATATAAGGCGGTAGAGATGTTTAAAAGAGTTCTGGGAATTAGTGGAATT
>SESD01000266.1_pt1 | contig 32285 bp, 28 predicted proteins | sample 3171411 | NCBI WGS metagenome assembly SESD01 (sample SAMN06051880, study PRJNA518727) | freshwater metagenome | biome: subpolar coniferous forest; feature: holomictic lake; material: water; isolation source: holomictic Lake 442, 16.5 m depth | place: Canada: near Kenora, Ontario | collected...
CTCGTGGTCTTGTTTGCCCTTAACCTGCTGATGTTCGAAATTGCAGTGCTGCTGGGCGAGGAGGGCAATGCCTACGTCCTCGTCCGTTCCTGGGCGTACAGCGTGGCAATGATGCTGTTCTTGCGTGCTTATTTCCAGCTGCGCTCGCGGGCTTTTTCGCCGGCCCTGGCCGAGGCGCGATTGCAGGCCTTGCAGGCGCGCATACGCCCGCATTTTTTGTTTAACAGCCTGAACGCCGTGCTCTCGCTCATCCGCAAGGACGCCAGGCGTGCCGAGGCCGCCCTCGAGGACCTGGCCGACTTGTATCGCGTGTTGATGGCCGACAATCGCACCATGACCAAATTGACCGACGAGATCGAGCTGACACGGCGCTATTTGTCACTCGAACAACTGCGCCTGGGCGAGCGCCTGCAGGTGGATTGGCGGCTCGAAGGCATGCCCGAGGACGCCCTCATTCCGCCGATGATGTTGCAACCGCTGGTCGAGAACGCGGTTTATCACGGCATCGAGCCCGGTGTCGCGCCGGGTGTGGTGCATATTGCCATCACGCGCGAGGGCGGGAGTCTGAACTTCCTGTTGTCCAACCCCTACCATCCCGAGCACCAGCACCGTGCCGGTAATCGCATGGCGCTGGCCAATATTCGCGAGCGCCTGTTGCTGCAGTTTGACGTCGAGGCAAGGCTCGAGGCCCACCCGGCCGGCGACCAGTTCGAAATTCGCATCACCATGCCTTATCGCAAATGAGCCGAAAATGAGCCGCAAATGAACGCGCCGCTGCGCATCCTGATTGTCGATGATGAGGCGCCGGCGCGCGAGCGCATGCGCGAGTTGCTCGCCGATCTTGCCAACGCCGCCGCCGCCGACTGCCCGAACAGCATCGTCGGCGAATGCGCCAACGGCTATGACGCGCTTGAGGCGCTTTCGCACGAGGCCGCGGACCTGGTGCTGGTGGACATTCACATGCCACAGATGAGTGGCGTCGAGTTCGCGCGCCACGCCCTCAACCTGCCGACTCCGCCGGCGGTTGTTTTTGTCACCGCCCACGACCAGTATGCGGTAGAGGCCTTTGAGGTCAACGCCATCGACTACCTGCTCAAGCCGGTGCGCGCCACGCGCCTTGCCGCCGCCCTGCACAAGGTGTCAAGGGCGAGCGCGGAAAGCCGGCCAAGCCGCGAACTTCTGGCAAGCATTGATCCGCATCCGCGCCGGCATCTTTCCATTGTCGAACGCGGGCGCATCCTGTTGCTGCCGCTCACCGATGTCCTTTACCTCAAGGCCGAGCTCAAGTACGTCACGGTGAAGGCGGCGCAGCACGAGTATCTTCTCGAAGAGTCGCTGGCACACCTGGAGCAGGAATTTGCCGGGCAGTTTGTGCGCATTCATCGCAACTGCCTGGTGGCCAAGGCGGCCATACGGGGATTCGAGCGCGTCGCCGAGGAGGAGGGCGAGGCCGGATGGGCGGTGCTGCTCGCCGGCAGCGATGAAAAACTGCCCATCAGCCGCCGCCAGTGGCCGCTGGTCAAGGGGCTGGCGAAATGATTTATTCACCATGGCAATGGCTGGAAAGCCGCTCTGGAAGCGGCTTTCCAGCCATTTGTTTCGCACCGCCGTTCTCCTAGCCGCTGTTGCGCAAGCCGGCGGCAATGCCGTTAATGGCCATGTGGATGCCGCGCAGCACGCGCTCATCGCTTGAGCCGGAACGGTGGCGGCGCAGCAGTTCTACCTGCAGGTGATTGAGCGGGTCAAGATAGGGAATGCGGTTTTTTATCGAACGGGCGAGCGGCGGGTTTGACTCGAGCAATTGCTTTTGGTTGGTGATCGCCAGCAGCGCGCCGTAGGTGAGATCCCATTCGGCGCGGATGCGCTTGAATATGTTTTCCCGCAAGGTTTCGTCCTCGACCATCGCGGCATAGCGCGAGGCGATGCCAAGGTCTGTCTTGGCCAGCACCATTTCAATGTTCGACAACAGGGAACGGAACAGCGGCCAGCGGCGGTACATGCGGCGCAAGCGCGCCAGGCCTTGTTTCGGTTCCTTCGCCAGATAGGCCGCCACCGCACTGCCGACGCCGTACCAGCCGGGCAACAGCAGGCGGCATTGCGCCCAGCTGAACACCCAGGGAATCGCCCGCAAGTCCTCGATGCGGTCGGTTTTCTTGCGTGCCGCGGGACGGCTGCCAATTTTCAGTTCGGAAATCTCGCTGATCGGGGTGGCCTGGCGGAAATAAGTGGCGAATCCGGGTGTTTCGTAGACGAGGCCCCGATAGGCGGCATAGGCGTCGCCCGACAGCGCATCCATGATGTCGCGGAAAGCCCCGGTTTCACCCTCGCTTTCGGTGTCGAGCAGCGTGGCTTCAAGGGTGGCGGCGACGATGGTTTCAAGATTGCGCCGGCCGATTTCCGGATTGGCATATTTGCTGGCGATGACTTCGCCCTGCTCGGTGATGCGGATCTGCCCGCTCACACTGCCCGGCGGCTGGGCGAGGATGGCCTCGTAACTGGGACCGCCGCCACGGCCGACCGAGCCGCCGCGGCCGTGAAACAGGCGCAGGCCGATGCCATGCCTGGCGAACAGGCGCTGCAGTTTCACCTCGGCGTTGTACAGCTCCCAGCTGGAGGTGAGAAAACCGCCGTCCTTGTTGCTGTCGGAGTAGCCCAGCATCACTTCCTGCACGCCGCCCCAGCTGTCGTGTATCAGGCGCATCATCCCCGGCAGGGCGAACAGCTGCTCCATGGTGAGGTGGCAGTTGCGCAGGTCGTCTATGGTTTCGAACAGCGGCACGATATGCATCGCTGCCACCGGCGCGGGGCCGGCGCGCAGCAAGCCCGCCTCCTTGAGCAGTACTGCCACTTCGAGGATGTCGCTTGGCGCTGTTGCCTTGGAGATGATGGTCGTGGGCAGGGCCCCCCGGCCATAACGCGCCTGGATATCGTGCGCGGTACGCAGTATTGCCAGCTCACCCTGCGTCTCCGTCGAATAGTCGATGTAAGGCGACATCAGCGGGCGGGCGGTGGCAAGCTCCGCCAGCAGGCGTTGCTGGCGTGCCGGCTCGTCGAGCGCGGCGTAGCCATCGAACCCGGCGCCGCGCTGGAACAACTCGGCGACCACGCGTTCATGCACGTCCGAATTCTGGCGCAGGTCAAGCGGGGCGAGGTTAAAGCCGAATGACTGGGCGGCGTGACGCAGCCGCCGCAGCCGTCCGCGTGCCAGCGCGGCCGATCCGTTGGCCGAGAGCGAGGCGGTGATGGTGTCCAGGTCGGCAATAAACTCGCCGGCCCCGGCGTAAGGTATGGCCGCGGCGGCCGGATTGCGCTGCGCCTCGACCTTGTTCAGGGCGAGCGTCGTTGCCGCAAGCCGCGCGTAGATGCCCACCAGCGCACGCCGGTAGGGCTCATCGGTGCGAAACGGCGAATCGTCATGCGCCGCCGTGGCCAGCGCGGCGAGGGCATCGCTTACCTTGACCATGCCCAGGGACAAGGGTAATTCGGCACCCAGGGCGTGGACCTCGGTGAGGTAGTGCTCCAACGCGACCGTCGATTGCGCGCGCACGGCGTAGGCGAGCACCTGGTGGTCGACAAATGGATTGCCGTCGCGATCGCCGCCTATCCAACTGCCGATCCTGAAAAAAGCCGGCAGGGTGGGTGCCTGCTTTTGCGGGAACTCGCGTTCGAGAAGATCCTCTATGTCCGCGTACAGGCGCGGCACTTCGCCAAGAAAGGTATGGCGGTAATAGGCGAGGGCGTTGTCGACCTCGTCCCTGACCGAGAGCTTTACCAGGCGCAGCATGCGCGTCTGCCACAGCGTGAGCACCAGGCGGCGCAGGGCCGCCTCGTTTTCAAGCTGCTCCTCGGGCGTGGGCGATCGGTCGCGTTGTCCCAGCAACCGGGCGATCTCGAGTTCGCAGTCCAGGATGCTCTTGCGCTGTACTTCGGTGGGGTGGGCGGTAAGTACCGGGCTGATCAGCGCCCTGGCCAGCGTTTCGGTCAGCCTGGCGGCGCTGACATGGGCTTTCTTGAACCGCGAAAAGGCGAGGGCGAGGCTGCCCTCCTGGGGCGCGGAACCGGCCATGCGATGCGCACGCCGGCGGCGGTTGTGGTGCAGGTCTTCGGCGATGTTGGCGAGGTGGGAAAAATAACTGAAGGCACGCACCACCGAAATGGTCGGTTCGCGCCCGAGGCGGTTGAGCATGGTCTCGAGTTGCTTGCGCACCGACTCGTCGCGGTCGCGCCGGAAGCGCACCGCGTGCTGGCGGATGGTCTCGACCACCTGGTACATTTTTTCGCCCTCCTGCGCGCGCAGGGTGTCGCCGAGCATGCGCCCGAGCAGGCGGATGTCCTCCTTGAGCGGCAGGTCCTTGTCGCGGCTAACGGCCACGCGGATTGTTCTCGGGGGGCTGTTTTGCTGCGGGCGCCCGGGCGAGTTTTGCCGCGGCGCCGTCGATGCGCTCATCCAGGTAGGCGCCGTAATAGTCGGCGATGCCCAACCCGACCAGTGGTTCGGCGAGGACTTCGCCCTCCGGGCCGAGCAGCAGCACTGTCGGGAAACGCTTTATTTTCATGGCTCGGGCGAAGGCCTGGTGCGAGGTGGCGGCACCGTCAAAAGCGGTCAGGGGGGTTTTCTGGTCGATGTCGATTTGCCGGAAAACGACCTTGGCCTGGTAATCCGGGTTCCCTTGCATAGGCAGCAGGAATTCGCGCCGCGCGCGCTCGCACCACGGGCAGCCGGTTTCACTGAACAAGACCAGCAGCGGCCGTTTGCTTGCCGCCACGTCGCGCCCGTCGGCGGCGAGGTTGCGGGCCAGGGGCAGGGTGGTGGCCCCCTGCGCCGCGGCCCCCGGAGCGGCCCAGATTGTGGGGGGGGCTGTCAGGGCGAGTGCTAGAATGAGGGTAGTGAAGCGTATCAACACAATCTACCTTTGAACCTTGAACTCCAGTCGCACTAGTCATGCCGGCGGTGATCCCGAACGCATTGTCATCGCCTCGCGCCAAAGCCGGCTTGCCCTGTGGCAGTCCGAACACGTACAGGAACGCCTGCAAAAATTATACCCTCAATGCGAGGTCACTATTTTTGCCATGAGCACGCGCGGCGATGAAATCCTCGACCGGTCGCTGTCCAAGGTCGGCGGCAAGGGTTTGTTCGTCAAGGAACTCGAGACCGCCCTCGCGGACGGCCGCGCCGATATCGCCGTGCATTCGGCCAAGGACGTGCCGATGGAACTGCCCGCGGGGTTTGCACTGGCGGCGATCGCCGAGCGCGAAGATGCGCGCGACTGTTTTGTTTCCAACGACTACGGTACGCCGGCTGACCTGCCGGCCGGAGCGGTGCTGGGCACCTCCAGCCTGCGCCGCGAGGCGCAGTTGCGCGAGCGTTTTCCACAATTGGAAATCAAGCCCTTGCGCGGCAATCTCGACACGCGGCTGGCCAAGATCGACTGCGGGGAAGTGCAGGCGGCCGTGCTGGCCGCGGCAGGACTGACGCGCTTGGGCCTGTCTGCGCGCATTCGCAGCATCATCGATACCAAGGACAGCCTGCCGGCGGCGGGCCAAGGCGCGCTTGCCATTGAGTATCGTGCCGACCGACCCGAATGGCTGGGCTGGCTTGCGCCGCTCAATCACCTCGAAACCGCCGCGTGTGTACGCGCCGAGCGCGCCGTCAGCCGGGCGCTGGGCGGCAGTTGCCAGTTGCCCCTGGCCGCTTACGCCGAGTGCGCCGGCGGCCGCTTGACCTTGCGCGGCCTTGTTGCCGCGCCGGACGCAAGCCAGGTGGTGCGCGCCGAACTTGAGGGTGCCATGACCGATCCGGAGAGTCTGGGCGAGGCGCTCGCGCAAATGCTGGTTGATCGCGGTGCGGATCGTATCCTGGCGGCCCTGTCATGAGAACCCTTAACGGCCGCCGTGTCCTGGTTACGCGACCGCGCGAGCAGGCCGGCATGCTGATGCGGCTGCTGCGCGACGGTGGCGGCGAGCCGGTATTGTTCCCGGCGCTGGAGATCCGCGCGCCGGCGCAACCTGAAACGCTTGAAGCGACGATGCGCGACCTCGCCCGCTTTGACCTGGCGATTTTTATCAGTCCGACCGCGGTTGAGTACGGACTGCGATTTGCGACCGCCGCCGGCCCGTGGCCCAAGGAGTTGAAGGTTGCCGCAGTGGGTCCCGGCGGTGCGACGGCCCTGGCCGCCGCGGGAATTCATAATGTCATCGTGCCCGCGTCGCGCTTTGACAGCGAGGGCCTGCTCGACAAAATGGCCAAGCTGACCTACCTGACTTACCGCAACGTGATCATTTTTCGCGGCGGCGGTGGGCGCGAGTTGCTCGCCACCGAACTGAAGAGGCGCGGCGCCGAAGTCACGCTGGCCGAGTGCTACGAGCGGAGCAAGCCGGCGACCGATGGTGCACCGATTGTTGCGATGTGGCGTGAGGGCCGGCTGGACGCGATCACCGTTACCAGCAGCGAGGCGATGGATAATCTGGTTGAAATGCTCGGCGAACCGGGGCGCGAACTGCTCGCTGTGACGCCGGTGTTCGCCCCGCATCCGCGCATTATCGAACGCGCGCAGTGGCGCGGTGCGCTCAAGGCGCAGCTCACGGCCGCCGGGGACAAGGGTATTGTCGATGGCATGCAAAGTTATTTTGCCAAAGCGGCCAGACTGGCAAAATAAGCCCGCATTTCGATGGTGCAATGACTGATATGGACGATACGACAGCTCCCCAACACGGGGTCCGGCCGCGGGGCCTGGGCGCGCGTTTGCGTGCCGCCAATCTGGCCACCCCGCTGGGAATGCTTGTCCTTGTGGCGCTGTGTTTTTTTGCCTGGCAGTGGTGGGATACGCGCCAGAAAATAGACACCCTGTCACAGGAGTTGGCAAAGCGCCTGCGCGACAGCGACGCGGGCAGCCAGGAAAGCCGGCTTGTCGCCAAGCAGGCGCAGGAAGCGGTGCGTGAAGCCGAGGCCAAGCTCAACCTCATGGAGGCGCGGCTGCAGGAATCGCAGAACCAGCAGGTCGCGCTCGAGGCCTTGTACCAGGAACTGTCCCGCGGCCGTGATGACTGGGTGCTTGCGGAAATTGAACAAATCCTTGCCATCGCTTCCCAGCAATTGCAACTGGCGGGCAACGTTTCGGTCGCGCTTGTGGCGCTGCAGAGTGCCGACTCACGGCTTGCGCGCTCCGATCGTCCGCAGTTCATTTCCCTGCGCAAGGTCCTCGCCCGTGATATCGACCGCCTCAAGTCGGCACCCAATCTTGACCTGACCGGTTTGTCGCTGAAAATAGAGCAGCTGATTGGTGCCGTTGATGGCTGGCCGCTCGCTTTTGAGGGGCGACCGCACGATGAAAAACGCACGGCTGCGGCGGCCGGAGATGGATTCTGGAGCACGCTCGGCAGCCAGATATGGGCGGAGATCCGCCAGCTGGTGCGGGTGCAAAACAGCGACCGGCCCGAAGCCGTGCTGCTTGCGCCGGACCAGGCGTTTTTTCTGCGCGAGAACGTAAAACTGCGCCTGCTCAACGCCCGGTTGGCGCTGTTGCAGCGTGACCAGAGCGGTTATCGCCAGGATATCCGCGCCGCGACTGACTGGATCGGCCGACATTTTGACACCCGCGCCAAACCCGTCGCAAACGCCATGTCCACGCTGAAGCAGTTGGCCGCCGCCGGTGTAAGCGTCGAGCCGCCGACACTTGCCGAAAGCCTCGCCGCAGTTCGCAACTTCAAGACTTCGCGCGAGATTTCGCGCGACAAAGCGCCGCGATGAGGGGTTTGTTCTGGTTGCTGGCGGTGTTCTCGCTGGCTGTCGGACTTTCGCTGGTGACCCGTTTTGGCGACGGCTATGTCCTCATCGTCGCGCCGCCATGGCGTGTGGAGGCGTCACTGGTGCTGGTGTTCCTGTCCTTGCTGGGCGCCTTTATCCTCGGTTATTGGGCGGTGCGGCTGGTTTCGCACACGCTGCGCCTGCCGGCGCATGTAAAGGTGTTTCGCGCACGCCGGCGTGAATCCGGCGGCCGCGCCGCTTTTGCCGCCGCGGTGCAGGCCTTGTTCGAGGGTCGTTGGGGCCGCGCCCGCAAGTTCGCCGCAAAAGCCCATGACCTGCAAAGTGATCCGACGCTCGCTGCACTGGTGGCTGCAAGGGCGGCGCACAAGATGCGCGATGCCAACGAGTGCGCTGTCTGGTTGTCCAGGGCCGAAGAAGACGCCGACTTGCGCCAGGCCCGCCTTTCCACCGAAGCCGAATTATTGCTCGATGCGCGGCGTTACGAAGATGCACGGGCCGTGTTGCGGCAATTGCATGACGGCGGACATCGCGGCATTTCAAGCCAGCTGATGCTGTTGCGCGCGGAGCAGGGCGCGGGAAACTGGGAAGAGGTGGTGCGGCTGGTCAAGGTGCTTGAAAAGCGCGACGCCGCCCCGCGTGAATGGCTGCGACAGTTGCGCCTCAATGCCACGGTCGAAAGCCTGCATGCCAAGGGTCTTGACGCCGCCAGCCTGACCCGTCACTGGCGCGGCATCGAGGAGGCGGAGCGCCTTGACCATCGCGTGGCCGGTGCCGCCGCGCGCCTGTTCATGCGCCTGGGCGGGGGAAAAGTGGCGCACGACATTTTGCGCGATGCACTGGAGCGCGAATGGAATGAAGATGCCGTGTTGCTCTACGGTGAATGCCTTGGCACTGATGCCCGCGACCAGCTGCAACAGGCCGAGCGCTGGCAGCAACGCCATCCGCGCGATGCCGGACTGTTGCTGACGCTGGGCCGTTTATGCGTGCACCTTGAGCTTTGGGGCAAGGCGCAAAGCTACCTCGAGGGGAGCCTGGCGCTGCAGCCCTCGCGCACGGTGCATGTTGCGCTGGCGCGGCTGGCCGATGGCCTGGAGCGGCCCGAAGAGGCGCAAAAGCATTACCGCGCCGCGGCCGACCTGGATTAGACCCAGTCCCTGGCCGGCAGAAAATCGGTATAGAGTTTTTCCTCGGCGCTGCCTGCCTGCGGTTTCCAGTCATAACGCCACCTGACCACCGGCGGCAATGACATCAGGATTGATTCGGTTCTTCCCCCCGACTGCAGGCCAAACAGTGTGCCGCGGTCATAGACCAGGTTGAACTCGACATAACGTCCGCGCCGGTAGGCCTGGAAATCACGTTCACGCTCGCCGTAGGGGGCGTCCTTGCGCCGTTCGGCAATCGGCAGGTAGCCGGGCAGGAAGGCGTCGCCGGCGCTTTGGGTGAGTGCGAAGCTCTGCTCAAAGCCCAGTTCACTGAAGTCATCAAAGAAAATACCGCCGATGCCGCGCGCTTCGCCGCGATGGCGCAGGAAAAAATAATCGTCGCACCACTTTTTGAAACGCGGGTGATACTGGCTGCCGAACGGATCGAGCGCGTTGCGGCAGGTCTGGTGGAAGTGCCGGGCATCCTCGGCATAACCGTAATATGGCGTCAGGTCCATGCCGCCGCCAAACCACCACACGGGTTTATCACCCTGGGTGGCAAAAAAGCGCACATTCATGTGCACCGTGGGTGCATGCGGATTGCGCGGGTGCAACACCAGCGACACGCCCATCGCTTCCCACGGGTGGCCGGCGATTTCCGGGCGATGGGCCGATGCCGAGGGCGGCAGTTTGGAGCCGGTAACGTGGGAGAAATTAACACCGCCCCGTTCGAAAAACCGCCCTTCCTCGACCAACCGGCTGATGCCGCCGCCGCCTTCTGGTCGCACCCAGGAGTCGGTGCGAAAAGCCGTGCCGTCGAGCGCTTCGAGCGCGCCGACAATGCGTACCTGCAAGCCAAGCAGGTAGGTCTTGACCGCCGCTGTGTCGGGATTCACCAAGATTTTGCGCCCCCTGAGGTGAACGCCATCAATGTTTTTTCACGCCGATCGCGCGAAACCCGATGTCGCTGCGGAACTGCATGCCCTCGAAGCGGATCAGCTCCACCGTCTGGTAGGCGCGGTGCTGGGCCATTTTGACGCTGTCGCCAAGCGCGGTGACGCACAGCACCCGCCCACCGGATGTCACCGCCTGCTTGCCCGAGAGCGCCGTGCCGGCATGAAATACTTTGCAGTCGGCGCTGTCGGGCGGAATGCCTGATATGGCATCACCGCTTCTGGGCGATTCGGGATAGCCGGCCGCGGCGAGTACCACGCCCAGCGCGGTACGCCGGTCCCAATCGACCTGGACCTGGTCAAGCCTGCCGTCGACGGCATGCTCGATGATCTCCAGCAGGTCGCTTTTCAGGCGCAGCAGCAGGGGTTGCGTTTCCGGATCGCCCAGGCGGCAGTTGAATTCGAGTACGGTCGGATTACCGGCCTTGTCTATCATGATGCCGGCGTAGAGAAAACCGGCGTAGGGAATGCCGTCACTGGCCATGCCTTGCATCGTCGGCAGGATAATTTCGCGCATGATGCGGTTGTGCAGTTCCGGGGTTACCACCGGGGCCGGCGAATAGGCTCCCATGCCGCCGGTGTTGGGGCCGAGGTCGCCATTCTTGAGTCGCTTATGGTCCTGGCTGGTCGCCAGTGGCAGCACGTGCTCGCCGTCGGCCAGCACGATGAAGCTGGCTTCCTCGCCATCCAGGAAACCTTCAATAACGACCCTGTGGCCGGCGTCTCCCATGCTGTTGCCCACCAGCATGGCGTCGACGGCGTCGTGCGCATCGGCGGCATTCATCGCCACCACCACGCCTTTGCCGGCGGCCAGCCCGTCGGCCTTGACCACGATGGGCGCCCCCTGCTTGTCGATATAGGCATGTGCGGCGGCGGCATCGGAAAACGTGGCGTAGGGCGCCGTGGGAATGCCGTGGCGGAACAGGAATTGTTTGGCGTAGTCTTTCGAGGATTCGAGCTGGGCTGCGGCGCGGTTCGGGCCGAATATGCGCAGTCCGCGAGCCTTGAACAAGTCCACCACGCCGGCGGCCAGCGGCGCCTCCGGTCCAACCACGGTGAGGTGGATGTTTTCCTTTTGCGCAAAGTCCGCCAGTTCGGTGAGCGAGGTGACGGGCAGGTTCACCATGTTGCCGTCCAGTGCGGTGCCGGCGTTGCCGGGCGCGACATAGACCATCTGAACCCGTGGATTCTGCGCCAATCGCCAGGCAATGGCGTGTTCGCGACCACCGGAACCGATTACGAGGAGTTTCATGTCAGTGCCCGTTTGGTGACCGCTCAGTGCCGGAAGTGGCGCACGCCGGTAAAGACCATGGCGATGCCGCGCTCGTTGGCGGCGGCAATCACCTCATCATCGCGCATACTGCCGCCGGGCTGGATGACCGCCACGGCGCCGGCATCGGCAACGACATCAAGGCCGTCGCGGAAGGGGAAAAACGCGTCCGATGCAACGACCGAACCCTGCAGGGTCAGCCCGGCGTTTTGCGCCTTTATGGCGGCGATGCGCGCCGAATCGATGCGGCTCATCTGGCCCGCACCCACGCCCATGGTCATGCCGCCTGCGCAAAACACGATGGCGTTGGATTTTACGAACTTGGCGACGCGCCAGGCAAACAACAGGTCGGCGGTCTGGCCGGCGGTCGGGACGGCCTTGCTCACCACCTTGATGTCGGCCGCCGATACATCGCGATTGTCCGCGGTCTGTATCAGCAGGCCCGAACCGACACGCTTGGCATCGTGGCTGTTGCGGCCGTTGCGGCCGTTCGGACCGGGGGCGATGGCAAGCAGGCGGGTGTTGGGCTTGCCTGCAAAGACCGCCAGCGCTTCGGCGGAAAAGGCCGGGGCGATCAGCACTTCGACAAATTGTTTGGCAACCAGGCTTGCCGCTGCCCCGTCGAGCGGGGCATTGAATGCGATGATGCCGCCGAACGCCGATGTCGGATCGGTTTTCAGCGCCTTGGCGTAGGCCTCGGCCGGATTGGCCCCGAGTGCCACACCGCAGGGATTGGCGTGCTTGACGATGACGCAGGCTGCCTGCGGCGCCTGGTCGGCGAATGATTTGACACATTCCCAGGCGGCATCGGCGTCGGCGATGTTGTTGTAGGACAGTTCCTTGCCTTGCACCTGGGTGGCCATCGCCAGCGTGCCGGGCACCGGATAAAGGTCGCGATAAAACGCCGCCTGCTGGTGCGGATTTTCGCCGTAACGCAAATCCTGGAGTTTTTCAAAGCGCCCGTTGCTTTGGCCGGGAAAGGCGCTGTGCCTGCCGTCTGTGCCGATAGAGGACAGGTAGTCGCTGATCGCCGCATCGTAATTGGCGATGCGGTTGAAGGCGCTTACGGCGAGGGCGAAGCGCGTGGCGTCGCTGAGCGCGGGTGACGGAGTGGCCTTCAGTTCGTGCAGGACGCCGGCGTACTGTGATGCATCGGTCAGCACCGCCACGCCCTGCCAGTTCTTTGCCGCCGAACGCACCATCGCAGGGCCGCCGATGTCGATATTTTCAATCGCTTCATTCAGCGTGCAATCGGCTTTTGCCACCGTCGCCTCGAACGGGTAGAGGTTGACCACCAGCATGTCAATGCGGCCGATGCCGGCTTTCTCGATGGTATTCATGTGCGCCGGCAAGTCGCGTCGGGCGAGCAGGCCGCCGTGTATCTTGGGGTGCAGGGTCTTGACGCGGCCGTCCAGCATCTCCGGGAAACCCGTGTAGTCGGCCACCTCGGTGACGCCAATGCCGGCGTCGGCTAAAAGTTTTGCCGTCCCGCCGGTGGAAAGTATGGCCACGCCCATGGTTGCGAGGGCGCGCGCCAGTTCAACTATGCCGGTTTTGTCCGAAACACTGATCAGGGCCTGCCGGATGGTGTTCATGTGCGGACGCTTGGGCGTGGCGGCTGGAGCGCAGCCTGGCTAGAGCTTAATCTTCAGGAGCTGGATTTTCTTGCGCAGGGTGTTGCGGTTGATGCCCAGCATTTCGGCCGCAACCGTCTGGTTGCCTTCGGCCCGGTCAAGCACCATTTCGAGCAGCGGTCGTTCAACATTGCGTATGACCATATCGTATACGGCGCGCGGTTTTTCACCGTCGAGGTCCTTGAAATAACGGTCAAGGGACTTGCGCACGCAGTCGCTGATCTCGTTGGTTTGTTTCATGCTGCCAATTCCTCTATCTGATTTTCTTCAATGTAACGCAGGTGGCGGTGCTCGCCCGCCAGCACCTGGAAAAAATGGTCCACCGCCGCGAGTTGTTCTTCGCAGTTGGGCAACTGGTTCATGGCATGGCGGAACACCGCCGAACCGGTGAGGCCCTTGGTGTACCAGGAGATGTGCTTGCGCGCCACACGCACGCCGCGCTCGGCGCCGTAAAAGCCGTACAGGTCGTGCAGGTGCGCGATCAGCACCTCGTGGATCTCGGTCACCAGCGGCGGCAGCAGGATGGTGCCGGTGTTTAGGTAGTGCTCCATCTCGCGAAAAATCCACGGCCGGCCCTGCGCCGCGCGACCGATCATCACCCCATCCGCCCCGGTTACCTGCAGGACTTGTCTGGCTTTTTGCGGTGTGGTGATGTCGCCATTGGCAATCACCGGCAGGCGGGTTGCGGCCTTGACCTCGGCGATGGTGTCGTATTCGGCATCCCCGGAATAACCGCAGGCGCGGGTGCGGCCGTGTATGGACAGCAGCTGGATGCCGGCTTCTTCGGCGATTGCCGCCACCGTCAGGGCATTCTTGTTCTGCTTGTCCCAGCCGGTGCGAAACTTCAGCGTGACCGGCACATCGACCGCGGCGACCACCGCGTCGAGGATGCGTCCGACCAGCGGCTCGTCGCGCAGCAGCGCCGAACCGGCCATGACGTTGCAGATTTTCTTTGCCGGGCAACCCATGTTGATGTCGATGATTTGCGCACCATGATCGACGTTGAATCGCGCCGCATCGGCCATCATTTGCGGGTCGGCGCCGGCGATTTGCACCGAAATCGGGTCGACTTCGCCCTCATGATTGGCGCGGCGTCGCGTCTTTTCGCTGCCCCAGAGCAGCGAGTTGGAGGCAACCATCTCGGATACGGCGAGGCCGGCACCGAATTTTTTGCACAACTGGCGAAACGGACGATCCGTGACGCCGGCCATCGGGGCAACAAACAGATTGTTGCGCAGCACGTGCGAACCGATTTGCATTGCGGGTTGCTGTAGTTTTATTGTCAGGCGGGAGGGCGATTTTACACGCATTACAAAAACGGAAAAAGGATTTTGTTCATTTTTTGTGCACGTGACGGCGGCAGTAGCGCCGGCGGTGTTTCAGGGCAGAGCGCGCATGCCGAACATCATGCGGCGGGTCAAGAATCGTCTTGGTGCCGGCAACATGTCGAGCAGGAAAAGTCCGGCGCCACGGGCAAGTCCCGCGGCGGCATTGGAATTTGAAAAAAGCTTGACCAGGGCATCGGTGACGCGGACGCCGGCGTTGCGGTCCGGCGCGCGCACCGCCCGGTAGCGCGCCACGAACGCCGGTTCGCCGAGCGCTTCTGCCGCGCAGTCGCGAATCATCCGGGCAAGTTCCACGCCATCACGCAACCCGAGATTGAGTCCTTGCCCGGCCACCGGATGCAGGGCTTGCGCCGCATTGCCGACGGTCACGCAGCGCAAGGGGGCATGCCTGGCCCGTCGCAAGGCCAGCGGGAATTGGCTGCGTGCACTGACGGAGAAAAAACGGCCGGCGCGATTGCCAAAGGCGTGTTGCAGTGCGGCCAGAAACACCCCTTGGTTCATTTCCGCCAAGCCGGCCGCCCGTTGCGGACTTGTGCACCAGACCATGCCGTAACCGTTGCCGCTTTTGTTTCCAGAATCAAAGGGCAGCAGGGCAAGCGGACCTTCAGGTGTAAAGCGTTCCCAGGCGCGACCCTGATGCGGCGTGTCCGTCTCAATGTGTGCAACCAGGGCAACTTGCCCGTAGTCCTGGCTGCGCGATTCGGTAAGGTGACCACCGTCGGCCAGCACGACCAGTCTTGCATCGATCACACCATTGCTGGTAACGGCCCTGGCCAATGTAGCCCGGTCCTCGATTGTTTGGACCAGCCCGGTTAGCTGTGTGCAGCCGAGCCCGACCGAAGCGGCGCGTTGCAATTCATCGTAGGCAATGACATGGCCCAGTGCCGGCAGCTGATGCTCGGCAGCATTGATCAAGGTGCGGCCAAAACGACCCTGGTGCGAAACATGGATGGCGGTGATTGCGGTCGCGCCGCCAGGGGGCCAGCAGCCCAGTTGTTCGAGGATCAGCTTGCTGCCGTGTGACAGGGCGATCGGCCGCGGATCCGGATGTGCCGGAGCGCCCGGCCCGACCAGGGCAACGCGAAGGTGCGAGCCGGAGAGGGCTTGCGCAATCGCCGAGCCGATCGGCCCGCCGCCGGCGATCAGGACATCGAAGGCCGGCGTGCCGGCAGCTTCAGGCATGAGTCATCAGGGCTTCGATTTGCGCCACGGTTTTGGGGGCGCCGGCGGTGATGATGTCGCAGCCGGTTCGGGTTACCAGCACGTCGTCCTCAATCCGGACGCCGATATTCCAGTACTTTTTGGGCACATTCCTCGCGGGGCGGATGTAACAGCCGGGCTCCACCGTGAGTACCATGCCGGGGCGGAGTTTTTTCCATGCGCCGCCGTCCTTGTATTCCCCGGCATCGTGCACGTCCAGCCCGAGCCAGTGCCCGGTGCGGTGCATGTAAAAGCGGCGATAGTCGCCCGATGCGATGACGTTGCTGACGCTGCCCTTGCAAAGCCCGAGCTTGATGAAGCCCTTGACCAGGACGCGCACCGCCGCGTCGTGGGGTGCCTGCCAGGATTTGCCCGGACGCACGGCGCGAATGGCCGCGGACTGTGCGGCCAATACCAGTTCGTAGATTTCGCGCTGTGCCTGGCTGAAGCGGCCGTTGACCGGGAAGGTGCGTGTTATGTCCGATGCATAGCCATCGAGTTCGCAGCCGGCATCGATCAGCAGCAGGTCGCCTTTGTTGAGCCTGGCGTCGTTTTCGCGGTAATGCAGGATGCAGGCATTGGCGCCGCCGGCGACTATGGAAGTGTAAGCGGGGAACTGCGAGCCGTTGCGCCTGAATTCATGCAACAGTTCGGCCTCGATTTCGAACTCCATGCGCCCGGGGCGCGTGGCCTGCATGGCGCGCCGGTGCGCGCCGGCGGAGATCGCCGCGGCGCGGCGCATCACGCCGATTTCATGTGCATCCTTGACCAGTCGCAACTGGTCGATGATGGTGCGTACATCGCGGATTTCACCGGGGGCGGCAATGCCGGTGCGGGTCTGGCTGCGCACCTTGTTGAGCCAGCCGATGACACGCGCGTCCCAGGCCGCGTCCATGCCGGTGGCAAAGTAAACCGCTTTCTTGTCCGCCAGCAGTTGCGGCAGTTTTTCATCCAGCGCCTCGATCGGCCAGGCCTCGTCAAAGCCGTAGGCCTTGCGCGCGGCGACCGGGCCGCAGCGCACCCCGTCCCAGAGCTCGCGTTCGGGATTCTTTTCGCGGCAAAACAGGATGGCGCGCGGCCTTGTCCCGGCTATGAGTACCAGAACGGAATCGGGCTCGCAGAATCCGGTCAGGTAGTAGAAATAGCTGTCAAAGCGGTACGGGTAGTCGCTGTCGCGGTTGCGCATGCGTTCGGGCGCGGTGGGTATGATGGCGATGCCGCTTTTCATCGATTGCGCCAGCGCGCGCCGGCGGCGCAGGTAGTATTTGATGTCGGTACGTTTCATGTCGGTCATGGGGGCTAGCGTATATCAAATTGAAGCGGGGGAAGTGCAGCTTAACTTGTGGAGGCGCTGTGCGCCTTGGCGGCCAATTCATACTGCAGCGTACGCAGCCTTTCGGGGGTGCCGATATCGCGCCAACGTCCGTGGAAATGTTCCCCGCTTACCCGGCCGGCGTCCATCGCATTGCGCAATAGCGGCGCAAGGGCGGCTTTTTCACCCGGGATGATGGCGGCAAACAGCGCGGCGTCGTAGACGCCGATGCCGCTAAAGGTGAGGCATTGGCTGCCGGTGGTTTGTTCACGATTGTTATGCACGCGTTGCCCGTGCAGCAGAAAATCACCGCCGGCGTGCTGCGGCGGGTTGTCAACCAGCACGAGGTGGGCGAGGTCGCCCTGCTGTAGCGCCGAGCGTGCAGCGGACATGTCGTAGTCACACCATATATCCCCGTTCACCACCAGGAAGCGCTCCCCGAGTAAATGCAGCGCCCTGGCAATGCCGCCGGCTGTTTCCAGCGCCTCGCTCTCGGCCGAGTAATGGATGGCAAGGCCATAGCGCGATCCGTCGCCAAGTTCGCTTTCGATCAGGTGCCCCAGATGGGCGTGATTGATGATTACTTCACGGAATCCGGCGGCGCAAAGGTTTTGCAAATGCCAGGCGATGAGCGGCCTGCCGCCCGCTTGCAGCAGGGGTTTGGGCAGCGCATCGGTGAGCGGGCGCATGCGCTCGCCACGGCCCGCTGCCAGAATCATGGCCTTCATTGCATCGCCTTCATCAGAAGGTGTAGCCGGATTTGACACTGATGTTTTCCAGTTCGTCCAGCAGCAACAGCAGTGGCTTGAGCCGGCCGTAGCGCGACGCGACGTCACGGATGTAGCGGATGAAGCGCGGCGTGTCGGCAAGATAGTCCGCCTTGCCGTCGCGATAATTCAGGCGCGCGAAAATACCGAGGATCTTGAGATGGCGTTGCAGGCCCATCCATTCACATTCGGCATAAAAATCGCCGAAGTCGGCGCGTACCGGCAGTCCGGCTTTTTTCGCCTTTTGCCAGTAACGCACCGTCCAGTCCAGCACGCGCTCCTCCGGCCAGGACAGAAAGGCGTCCTTGAACAAGGATGCCACGTCATAACTGATGGGGCCGCAAACGGCGTCCTGAAAATCGAGAACACCCGGATTGGGTTGGCACACCATCAGGTTGCGCGGCATGTAATCGCGGTGCACAAATACGGTTGGTTGCGCCAGGTTGCTGCTGACGATGGCGTCAAATATGCTGCCCAACGCCTGCTGTTGCGACGCGCCCAGACTTACGCCCAGATGGCGGTTGACGTACCAGTCTGGAAACAACGCCAGTTCGCGCCTTAGCAGTGCGTCATCGTAGGGCGGCAGGATGGCGGGGCGGCTGGCGAGCTGCCACAGGACCAGTGCGTCAAGCGCGTCGTTAAACAGCGCATCGGCATTGTTTTCGTTGATCGCCGCGAGGTAGGTGGTGTCACCCAGGTCGGTAAGCAGCAGGAAGCCCTGATCGATGTCTTGTGCCAATACCTTTGGCGCGCAAACGCCGGCCGCCTCCAGCAACGCGGCGACTTTGACAAACGGCCGGCAGTCCTCCTGCGGCGGTGGCGCGTCCATGACGATCAGGCTGGGTCGTGCCGCGGCAAAATCGAGGCGGAAATAGCGGCGAAAGCTGGCGTCGGCGGAAGCGGGCTTCAGGCTGAAGGATCCACGCGGGAAGTGGGACTCAAGCCAGAGTCCGAGCTGTGTGCTGCGATCCAATTGTTTTCTTGCCTTATCCCTTAATTTTGCGATTTTAACACCCAAAATACGAGGCATAATGCCGGTTCAATAATGTTCAGGTTTCCGCGGCTTCGTCCGAACATTTGTCGAGGCGGCGGTTTCCCCAACCACGGTTTTCTTCCCACACCCTTGCCATGCCGCATTTGCGTTCTATTGCCCTTATCGCGCTGGCCGCCGGCATCGGCCTTGCGAGTCCGGCCGGCGTGCATGCGCAGGGCCTCAAGTTGCAGCGGTCCATCATCGGACCGCCGACGGGGCGCGATGTCGTACTGCCGGTATTTATATCGGGAGAGAGGATCGAAGGCATTACCAACCAGGAAATGCGCGTGTCGGGCGATGCAGAATTGCGCAAAGGCGCTGCCTCCATCGTGTCTGACCGGCTGAAATATTTACCCGATGCCGACGAGGTTGAGGCGCTGGGCAATGTGCGACTTTTACGCGACGGCGATGTCATGACCGGCCCGGCTTTGCGTTACAAGCTTGACCAGGAGCAAGGTGTATTCGAGGAACCGGTATATTCACTGGCGCCGCGAAAAAAATCCGATGCAGCGGGTTCCGCGGGAAACGGTGCGGCGCAACAGATGCAAATTCTCGGAGATCAACAGTACCGTATGGTCGAAGGCACCTACTCGACCTGCAAGCCGGGTAACGAAGACTGGTATATCCGCTTTGGCCAACTCGACCTGGACTACGGTCGCAGCCTGGGCGTGGCTCGCGCGGCGCGGGTGGTGTTCATGGATGTCCCCATCTTGGCGACGCCCTGGCTTTCATTTCCCCTGGATAACCAGCGCAAGTCCGGATTCCTGGCGCCCTCGTATGGAACGTCGGACAAGGGTGGTGCGGAAGTCGCGCTGCCTTATTACTGGAATATCGCGCCCAATTACGATGCCACCCTTACGCCGCGTTACATCGGCAAGCGCGGATTGCAGGTTGGAGCGGAGGTTCGCTACCTCCAGCCCAATTACCGTGGCGAGGCCAGCTATGTGGTGCTTCCCGACGACAAGACGATCAATCAGACGCGCTGGGCACTTAATGCAGCGCACAGTTTCTCTGATCCGCGGGTCTCCGGCGGGTGGATTGTCAATACCGTATCGGATAACAATTACTATCGCGATCTTTCCTCTCAAATCAACACCACCTCGCTTGCCAACCTGAATCGCGAAGCGTTCGCGTCCAGCGGTGGCAGGTTCCTGGGCGACGGTACATGGGGAGGGACACTCAGGGTACAACGCTACCAGACCTTGCAGGATCCGCTTCAGCCTGTAACGGTTCCCTATGCGCGGTTGCCGCAATTGAATTTCAGTGCGGCCAAACGAGGAGTGGCAGGGGAAAACTACGGAATCACCGCCGAGTATGTCAGCTTCGCGGCGTCGACCCTTGTCGAAGGCAAGCGAACATCCGTCATCCCGACCGTTAGCCTGCCCCTGATCGATCCCGGTGCCTATCTGACCCCCAAGCTTAGTTATAACTGGACCAAATACGCGCTGACGCAGAATGAGCCGGGCATCCCAAGCGCCATTACGCGCGCACTGCCAATACTCAGTGTCGATAGCGGCCTGTTTTTTGAACGTCCTATGAGTATTCAGGGGCGGGACCTGACGCAAACGCTCGAGCCGCGCCTGTATTATGTGAAGATTCCCTACCGCGACCAGAACAACATTCCAGTATTCGATACCGGACAGTCAGACTTCAATTTTTCGCAGATGTTTTCCGAAAACCAGTTTTCCGGCAAGGATCGCATCAACGACGCCAACCAGCTGACCGCTGCGGTGACCACGCGCATAGTACAGCCCAGTGGGCAAGAGCTTGCCCGGGCGAGCATCGGGCAGCAATACTATTACAGCAACCAGCAGGTGACGCTCCCAGGAGCTACGCCGCGCACCTACAAGATTTCCGACTGGGTGGCGACGGGCAACGCCAGGGTCAGCCAGAGCGTGCAGGTTAATGGCTTGCTCCAATACGATCCCCGCCTGAATATAGTTGACCAGGCAAATTTCGGAATGCGGTATCAGCCCGAGGTACAAAAGCTACTGAACCTTGGCTACCGTTATGTCCCGAATTCGATCAAGACTGTCGATGCGTCGGGGCAATGGCCGCTGGGCGGCGGTTTGTACGGTGTAGGACGTGCCAGCTACTCATTGCTCAACCCTAAATCACTGATCGAGGGCCTGGCGGGCTTTGAGTATGATGGCGGCTGCTGGGTTGTGCGCCTGGTCGCCCACCGTTTTTCCACCGCCGTCGGCGTGCAAAGCAATACGATTTTGCTGCAGCTCGAATTGAATGGCCTGGCTAGTGTTGGGGCCAATCCGCTGAGCCTGCTCAAGAGCAATATCAGCGGCTACAGGCCGTTAAACCAGTCAACCGATCCCATCCGCCCCTTGGGTTTATACAACTAGGGTTTATACAATTAGCATGAAATTCCTGCTTGTTTCGATATTGTTTTTTTTGGTGTTTTGCGATTCCGCCCTGGCTCAGGTGCCACGGCCCTCTTCGCGTATCGTGCTGGTTGACCGCATTGTCGCAGTGGTCAATACCGAGGTGATCACGCAGTATGAGCTCCAATCCAGGCTCAGGCAAATCCAGGCGCAGCTCAAGCAACAGGGGACGCCACTGCCGGCGGCGGGTGTCCTCGACAAGCAGGTCCTCGAGCGCTTGATCGTCGACCGGGTGCAGCTGCAGCTGGCGCGCGAGACCGCGCTGCGGGTCGATGACCAGCAGCTGGATCGCGCCATTGAGCGCATTGCCCAGGAAAATAAAATGTCTCTGCCGCAATTCAGGCAGGCGCTGGAGAAGGACGGTATCAGTTATCCGAGCTTTCGCGAAGACATCCGCACGGAGATCGTCCTAACCCGCCTGCGCGAGCGCGAAGTCGAAAGCAAGATAGTGGTGAGCGATGGCGAGGTCGATCTCTTCCTGGAGGCGCAGGGACGGGGCGGCCAGACGGATGCCGGCAGCGAGTACAACCTTGCGCACATTCTGGTGCGCCTGCCGGAACAGGCGAGCCCGGAGCAGATTCAACGCCAGCGCGCCCGCATGGAATCGGTGCAGCAGCAATTGAAATCCGGCGGCGATTTCTCCCAGCTTGCGGCGAGCTTTTCCGACGCGCCCGATGCACTGCAGGGGGGGCAGATGGGCTGGCGTGCGCAGGATCGGCTGCCCGAATTGTTCGCCGAGCCGCTGGCCAATATGCGCCCGGGCGAGGTCAGCGGGATTTTGCGCAGCCCGGCCGGGTTTCACCTCCTGCGCCTGATCGACAAGCGTGGTGGCGGCGGCGGTGCCGGAACCACGGTGGTGATCGTCGACCAGACGCGCGTGCGGCATATTCTGATCAAGACCAACGAAGCCGTAGCCGAGGATGAGGCAAAGCGCAAAATAGTGAATATTCGCGAACGAATTATCCTCGGCGGTGATTTTGCCGAATTGGCGCGGCTCAATTCCGAAGACGGCTCCGGTTCCAAGGGCGGTGAACTGGGCTTGCTTTACCCGGGTGACACTGTTCCGGAGTTTGAGAGGGCGATGAACGAACTGCCGGTCAACAAGGTCAGCGAGCCGGTGCGCTCACCCTTTGGCTGGCATTTGATCGAGGTCCTTGAACGCCGCAAGGCCGACATGTCGGATGACAGAAAGCGCGCCGAAGTGAGACGCATACTTCGCGAGCGCAAGTCTGACGAGGCGTTCAACGAGTGGGTAAGGCAATTGCGCGACCGTGCCTACGTGGAATTCCGTCTGGAAGAAAAGTGAACCCAGGTTCGGACAGCCGCGAGCATTCCGGCGCAATGCCGGCCGCGCGCCCGGCGGTCATTTGCATCAGCTCGGGTGAACCAGCCGGCATCGGCCCCGACATTTGCCTTGCGCTTGCCAGGCGCGACTTTGGCGCAAGAATCGTCGTGTTGGGTGATCGAACACTGCTCGCGCAACGCGCCGGACAGATCGGTACAGCCACGACCTTGCGTGACTTTGACGCCAGCACATTGCACGCCGCGGGAACGATCGAGGTATGTCACGTTGCGCTGCAGACGCCGGGTGTTTCCGGGCAACTCAATACGGCGAACAGTCCTTACGTGCTGGAACTTCTGCGCCAGGGCATGAATGGTTGCCTGGAGGGCAAATATGCCGCCCTGGTTACCGCACCGGTGCACAAAGGGGTAATCAATGACGCCGGTATCGCGTTTACCGGCCACACCGAATTTTTTGCCGCCGGCGCGCGTGCGCGCGTGGTCATGATGCTGGTCGGCGGGGGCTTGCGCGTTGCGCTTGCCACGACGCACCTCGCGCTCAAGGATGTCCCTTTGGCGATCACCGCGGACGGGCTGGCCGAGACGCTGCGGGTGTTGGCCGCGGAACTGTCACGACACTTTGGACTGGCGAGGCCGCGCATCCTGGTTGCCGGCCTCAATCCGCATGGCGGCGAGGGCGGCCACTTTGGGCGGGAGGAAATCGAGGTCATCAATCCCGTCCTGGCCAAGTTGCGGGATGAAGGCCTGGATCTTGTCGGTCCGTTGCCGGCTGACACGCTGTTTACGCCCGCGGTGCTGCGCGGCGGTGACTGCGTCCTCGCGATGTACCACGACCAGGGGCTGCCGGTGCTCAAGTATGCAAGTTTTGGTGGCGGCGTGAATGTGACGCTGGGCCTGCCGTTTATCCGCACCTCCGTCGACCACGGCACGGCGCTCGACCTTGCCGGCAGCGGTCGTGCCGATCCGGGGAGCCTGTTCGCGGCAGTGGAGATGGCCGTCGAGATGGTCAGTCAGAGCGCGGCCGGCGCATAGTCCAAAAATCCAATTCGATGAAACATGTCCCGCGAAAGCGCTTCGGTCAGCATTTTCTTGCCGACCAGGGGGTAATCGCCGGAATTCTCGCGGCGGTGTCGCTGCGGCCGGGCGAGCATATCGCCGAAATCGGGCCGGGTGAGGGCGCGCTCACCGACCAGCTGCTCAAGCAGGCAGATGTGCTGCACGTCATCGAGATTGATCGCGACCTGGCTGCCGGGCTGAGGCAGAGGTTTCCGCCCGAACGCCTGATCGTGCATGAGGGCGATGCGCTTGCCTTCGACTATGCCGGCCTGCCGGCACCGCTGCGCCTGGTCGGCAATCTGCCCTACAACATTTCCACGCCCTTGCTGTTTCACCTGCTCAATTATGCCGAACGCTTCAGCGATCTTACTTTCATGCTGCAAAAGGAAGTGGTTGAGCGCATGGTGGCCTCGCCGTCCGGGCCAGAGTACGGCCGACTGTCGGTGATGTTGCAATATCGTTACGACATGGAAATGCTGTTTACCGTGCCACCCGAAGCGTTCAGGCCGCCGCCCAAGGTGGAATCGGCCATTGTCCGATTGAGGCCCCGTCCTGCGTCGCAGTTGCTGGCGCGCGATGCGCAGACCCTGGGACGCGTGGTCACCGCCGCATTCACGCAGCGACGCAAGACCCTGCGCAACGCCCTGGGCAAACTGATCGACGAGGACGGCTTGCGCCGACTCGGGATTGACCCCGGACTGCGCCCGGAGAACCTGTCCGTAGCTGACTACGTCGCCATTAGCAACAGCCTGGCCGCGTAGCCGAAAATTCCCGCGGCGATGGCTGGAAACCCTTGCCAGTAGCCACTTTCCAGCTATTTCATCTGCCTGAATGCGACCGCGCAGGCGAGCATTGGCACGGCTTACGGGCCGCCCTGGATCAGCTCGATTTTGTAGCCATCGGGGTCCTGGACAAAGGCGATGACCGTGTTCCCGCCCTTGACCGGCCCGGCCTCCCGGGTCACCGTCCCGCCTTTTGCCTTCACTGTCTCGCAGGCCTTCGAAACATCGGGCACCTCGATGGCGATATGCCCGAATGCGCCGCCCATGTCGTAGCTTTGCACGCCGTAGTTGTAGGTAAGTTCGAGAACCGCATTGGAGTCCTCGGGGCCGTAGCCGACAAAGGCCAGCGAATATTTTTGTTCCGGACGATCGGTGCGCCGCAGTAGTGTCATGCCGAGCACATCGGTGTAAAACCGGATGGAGCGCTCAAGCTCACCGACCCGCAGCATGGTATGCAGTAATTTCATTTTTTCCTCCAAGATTTGCCGAACAAACGAAATGCCGGACCCAAGTTCTGCCCGATCAAAGAACGGGCAGCTTCCTGCCCAGCCGGTTGAGTTCCTTTCTCGCCGCGACATAGTCCGGGCACAACTGCCCGACCAGCGCCCAAAAACGTTTGGAGTGATTGAGTTGCAGCAAATGGGCAAGTTCGTGCGCCACGACATAATCGACCAGGGGCAGCGGCAGGTGGGACAGGCGCCAGCACAGCAGTACGCGACCGCTCGCCGAACAACTGCCCCACTGAGATTTGGAGTTGGAAAGCCGGATCGGCGGAACCCCGACGCCCAGCAATGGGGCCATCCTGGCGGCCCGCTCGCGAAACAGTGCCAGGGCTTCGGCACGCATCCATGTGAGTACGGTTTCGCGCCATTCTTCAGCTGCCGACTCGGGTGGCAGCCCCACCCGTAGCGTGTCGCCGTCCAGGCAGGGCATCCGTGCCATCGCATCGGGCAACAGCGTGACCTCCCCGCCCAACCAGGCGAGGCGCGCCCCGGCCCGCCACTCGAAGCTGACGGGCTGCCCGGCTTCGGCAAGTCGTTTGCGTAGCCAGGCCTCCTTGAGTCGGATGAAGGTCTCGATTTCCCCCAGGCTGACCCAGCGCGGCGCCGCGGCGGTGATGCCCTCGTGGTCCACCGTGAGCGCGATGGTCCGGCGTTTTCGACGCACCAGGCGATAGGGCAGCGGGCCTTCGGGCAGGTGGACCGAGCGCAGCGTATCTTCCGGCGCGCGCAGTTTTGGCGCGATTTTCGACACGAACAGCGGCAGGTCAAACAGGCTCATCGCTGCGCGTCCAGTATTTGCATGCGGTTTTCAATCCAGCTCTCGACTTCGGTGATCAGTTCCTCGGCACCGCGTCCGGAAGGAGCGATGGGCTTGCCTATCGACACGGTCACCAGCCCGGGGCGTTTGATGAAGGCGTTCTTGGGCCAGCACAGTCCGGCGTTGTGGGCGACCGGCAAAATCGGCGCATTGAGTTTTACCGCCAGCCAGGCGCCGCCGGCGTGGTAATTCCCGCGCGCGCCGGGGGCGATGCGCGTTCCCTCCGGGAACATGGTGATCCAGAACCCCTGTTTGAAGCGTTGCGCGCCTTTTTCGGCGATACGGCGCAAGGCCTCGCGACCGCGCGCGCGATTGATGGCAATCGGGCTCATCAGGGCAAGACCCCAGCCAAAAAAAGGAATCCACAGCAGTTCGCGCTTGAGCACCAGCACCTGCGGCGGAAAAATCGCCTGGAAGGCAATGGTTTCCCAGGCCGATTGGTGTTTGGACAGGATGATCGACGGTGTGGCGGGCAGGTGCTCCAGCCCCTCAACGCGGTAGCGTATGCCGCACAACACGGCCGCCAGTGCGATGACCATGCGCGACCAGCCCGAAATGATGCGGTAGCGCAGCATGCGTGGCAATGGAAATGAGGCGAGGGCGATCAGTGCGTAAGGCGGCGTGATGATGAGGAGCGCGATGGCAAAGGCAAGGGAGCGCAAAAAAATCATGCGGTCAGTGCTTGCGCCACGGCGGCAAGGTCGGCGAAGGTTTCCGTCCCGGCCGGAAGCTTGCCGGCGGCGTTGGTCTTTTTCCCTTTTCCGGTCAGCACCAGCAGGGGCCTGGCCCCCACCGCTGCCGCCGCCTGCAGGTCGCGCAGCGCATCTCCCACAGCCGGCACATTGGTCAGCGATGTGTTGAAGCGCTCCGCAATGGCGTGGAACATGCCGGGACTGGGTTTGCGACAGGGCGACCTGGACTCGTCGGTGTCGGGGCAGAAAAACACCGCTTCGATGCGGCCGCCGGCCTGGTTCACGGTCTTGTGCATCTTGTTGTGGATGGCGTTGAGCGTGGCCATGTCAAACAGGCCGCGGGCTATGCCCGACTGGTTGGTCGCAACCACGATACGATAACCGGCCTGGGTCAGCAGGGCGATGGCCTCGATGCTGCCGGGCAGCGGCCGCCACTCATCCGGACTCTTGATGTACTGGTCGCTGTCCTTGTTGATGACGCCGTCGCGGTCGAGGATCAGCAGCTTCATGCGGCAAGTTTGGAGATGTCGGCGACCTGGTTCATCAGTCCGTGCAGTTCACGCAGCAGGGCGATGCGGTTGGCGCGCAGTTTCGGGTCTTCGGCCATGACCATGACGTCGGTAAAAAAGGCGTCCACCGGTTCTCTGGCCTGGGCCAGCAGTTTGAGTGTGCCGGCGTAGTCGCCTTCGGCAAAGCGCTGTTGCAAATCGGGGCGCAATTGGTTGACGATGCCGGCGAGCGCCTTTTCGGCGGGCTCGACGAGCAGGGACGCATCGACCGGAGTGGCGCTTCCCTCGGCCTTTTTCAGGATATTGCCGGTGCGTTTGTTGGCGGCGGCAAGGCTTGCCGCCTCGGGCAGCGCGGCAAAGGCCCGTACGGCTTCGAGGCGCGCCGGAACGGCCGAAACCGGTTCCGGTTTCAGACTGACGACGGCCTCGACCTCGTTGGTCGAATAGCCGAGCTCGCGCAGGTAGCCGCGCAGGCGGTCGTACACGAACTCCGTCAGTTCGACCGGCATTGCCTTGGCACTGCTGCCCGCAAACACATCGAAGGCGGCGGCAATGAGAGTCTCGAGTTTCACGGCGAGCTTTTTCTCGATCAGGATGCGCAGCACGCCCAACGCGTGGCGGCGCAGCGCGAACGGGTCTTTGTCTCCGGTGGGCAACTGGCCGATGCCGAACATGCCGGCCAGGGTTTCCAGTTTGTCAGCCAGCGCCAGCGCAACACCGATATCGTTTGAGGGCAGTGCGTCACCGGCAAAGCGCGGTCGGTAATGCTCCTCGATGGCGGTGGCGACGCGCGGGTCCTCGCCATCGGCCAGCGCGTAATAGCGCCCCATGATGCCCTGCAGTTCCGGAAACTCGCCCACCATGTTGGTGACAAGGTCGCCCTTGGCAAGCAGCGCGGCGCGGTCGGCGAGCGCCGCATCGGCGCCGGTCAGGCCGGCGATGGCGGCGGCGAGCTTGCGCACGCGGCCGATGCGATCGAGCTGGCTACCGAGCTTGTTGTGGTAGACGACTGCGCGCAATTGCTCGACGCGCGCGGCAAGCGGCGTTTTCTTGTCCGTTTCAAAAAAGAAACGCGCATCGGCAAGGCGCGGCCGCACCACGCGCTCATTGCCCTCGATGATGTGATGCGGGTCCTCGACCTGCATGTTGCTGACGATGAGGAAGCGGTTGGTGAGTTTTCCGGCGGCATCGAAGAGCGGGAAATACTTCTGATTGGCGCGCATGGTCAGGATCAGGCACTCCTGCGGCACCACCAGGAATTCCGCATCGAACTCGCCGGCATATATGGCCGGCCGCTCGACCAGCGCGGCCACCTCATTGAGAAGCAGGGCAACGTCCTCTTCGTGGCCGAGAAACGCGTGGAGCGCTGCCGCTTTCTCCCGCAATCCGCGTTCGATCGTCGCAAGGCGTTCGCCGAAAGAGGCAACCACCTTGCCTTCGGCGGCGAGGGCCTCCTCGTAGGCATCGGACCGCGCGATTGCGATGTCCCTCGCTCCCTGGAAGCGATGGCCGTGTGTGATGCGCCCGGCCTTGAGTCCGAGTATGGCCACGTCGACGATTTTCTCGCCGTGCAGGGCGACCAGGCCGTGCGCCGGGCGTACGAACTGCACCGTGCTTGCCCCGTCGGCGAGCTGGTAGCTCATCAACTTGGGTATGGGCAGGCGGGTGATGGCTTTTTCCAGGGCAGCCTGCAAGGCTGTCGCGAGTGGCATGCCCGGCACCACCTGGTGCAGGTAGACGTATTCGGTGCCGCCTTCGGTATTGCGTTCCAGCTTGGCGCTGCCCGGGTTGACGCCTTCCTTTTCCAGCCGTTTGATGAGGGCCGGACTGGGCTTGCCGGCGGCATCGAAGCCGACTTTGGCCGGCATCAGCTTTTTGGTTTCAGAGTGTTCGGCGGATTGCGCTTTTACCGCTGGAATCAGCACCGCAAGGCGCCGCGGTGTTGCGAAATCGCGATGGACAACGGTCGGCGCGACGAAGCCGGCGGTCTTTAGTTCTTCAAAGATAGTGCCGGCGAAATTGACGCCAAGCGCGTTGAGGACTTTTGGTGGCAATTCCTCCGTAAACAACTCCACCAGCAGGCTGTCGCTCATGCCTGCTCCCGTTCCGTGAGCGAAGCCTTGAGTTGCGCCAGATCCATGCCCAGCCTTTGCAATTCCCCCGGTGCGCACATCGGGAAGTCTTTGCGCAGGCGCGAGTCGTAGTAGGACTGCGACACGGCACGCGCCAGGTTGCGTATGCGGCCGATATAGGCGGCGCGTTCGGTGACGGAAATTGCGCCGCGGGCATCGAGCAGGTTGAAGGTATGCGCCGCCTTGAGCACTTTTTCGTAGGCCGGCAGCGCGAGCTTTGCCGCGATCAGGCGTTTGGCGTCTTTTTCGTGGTCGCCAAAGTGCTGGAACAGCATGGGGGCGTCCGAATGCTCAAAGTTGTAGGCCGACTGTTCGACTTCGTTCTGGTGATAGACATCGCCATAGGTGAGCTTGTCGGTCCACTTCAGGTCGAACACGTTTTGCACGTTCTGCAGGTACATCGCCAAACGCTCGATGCCGTAGGTGATCTCCCCGGTGATGGGCTTGCACTCGAGGCCGCCGACCTGCTGGAAGTAGGTGAACTGCGTCACTTCCATGCCGTTGAGCCAGACTTCCCAGCCAAGACCCCACGCGCCAAGGGTCGGGTTTTCCCAGTCATCCTCGACAAAACGGATGTCATGTTCCTGCGGGTTGATGCCCAGGTCCTTGAGTGAACCGATGTACAGGTCGACGATGTCCAGGGGCGAGGGCTTGAGCACCACCTGGTACTGGTAGTAATGCTGCATGCGGTTGGGGTTTTCGCCGTAGCGGCCGTCCTTGGGGCGGCGCGACGGCTGCACGTAGGCGGCGCGCCATGGTTCGGGACCGATGGCGCGAAGAAAGGTCGCCGTGTGCGAGGTCCCGGCGCCCACTTCCATGTCATAGGGTTGCAGCAGTGCGCAGCCCTGGCGGCCCCAGTAGTCCTGCAGGCGAAGAATGATTTGTTGGAAGGTCAGCATGATGTGCATCGTCAAAGCGTGATTTTACTGGCTTTCAGCGCGGAACGATAAAGCTGCGGTCGCACATCGCGTCGTGATGACGCGACCTGCGCGGCAGCCGGAAAAAAATTCAGGCAATCCGGATGGTCATCGCCGCCGCCGGCCGCCGGGGCTGAACGCGCACCAGGCGATCAGCATGAAACAAAGCAGCACCACGGGGTAGTTGCCGATGCGCACATAAGGCGTCGCACCGGTGTGGCCCATCGCCGTGCCGCTGAGCGCGCCCTCGGTGAAGGTTGGCAGGCGAGCCGTCACGCGACCCTTTTCATCGATGATGGCGGTGACGCCGGTATTGGTTGCGCGCAGCATGACGCGCCCGGTTTCGACGGAGCGCATGCGTGACATGTCCAGGTGCTGCTCGGGCGCGAGCGAGTTGCCAAACCACGCCACGTTGCTGACGTTGGCAAGCAGGGTCGCTGTGGGCAACTGGCGGATGATTTCCTCGCCAAAGGCGTCTTCGTAGCAGACGTTGACCGCCACCCGCTGTCCGGCCACCGCCAGCGGCTGCTGTTCGGCACCGCCCGAGCTGAAGTCGGCCAGCGGAATTTTCAACACGTTGATGATCCAGCCAAAGCCCGGCGGTATGAATTCGCCAAATGGCACCAAGTGGGATTTGGCGTAACTCTGGGTCGGTGTACTGCCCAGGCTCACCACGCCGTTGTAATAGCGGCCGGCGGCATCTCGCGCCGGAACGCCGGCGAGCAGGTCGCCCTGGTTTTTCCTGGCAATGCCCTCAAGTCGGGCGAGGTAGGCCGGGTCGACGGTGTCGAGAAACCGCGGGATGGCGGTTTCCGGCATGACAATGAGGCGCGCGCGGGGCGCATTGTCCGCCTGCTGAGCAAGTCGGGCATAGGTTTCCAGGGTGGCCTGGTAGCGGCCCTCGACGAATTTCATTTCCTGCGGGATGTTGCCCTGCAGGAGGCGCACCGTCAGCGCTTCGCCGGCCGCTTGTGTCCAGGCGACCCGGCCCAATCCGTACCCGGTGAGACCCAGTGCGATGACCACAGCCGCTGCAACGAACAACGTCAGTCCGCGTTCGATAAGAGCCACGCTGATAAGCGCCGCGACCACGCACGCCGCCAGCGACACCCCGTAGACGCCAAGCACCGGGGCGAAGCCGCCAAGCGGGCTGTCAAGCTGCGAGTAGCCGAGCGCAAGCCACGGGAATCCGGTCCATACCCAGAGTCGCAGCCATTCCGTAATCACCCACAGTGCCGGTGCGGCGATGAGCAGGCGCCAGCGCAAAGGCATGCGCATCTTTGCCTGCAGCCAGCCGACCAGGGCCGGATGCAGCGCGAGATAGGCGCAAAAGAGCAGCGTGGCAAGCGCCGCCAGGGGCGCGGGCATCATGCCGTAATCGTGCAGGCTGACATAGACCCAGGAGACGCCGGTGCCGAACAGGCCAAGCCCGAAGGCGAATCCGGCCAGCGCGGCCTCGCGCGCCGTCGCCGCCTTGTGCCAGATCAGGAACAGCCCGGCCAGTGCGAGAACGGGAAGCGCATACCAGTTGAGCGGGGCGAAGCCCGCGACGCTGAGTGCGCCCAGCAGCGCTGCGGGCGGCGCGAGACGGAAGCGGCGGAGCAGGGACACCCTCGGGTCGGGGTCAGAGCGCCTTGATGCGCTCGACCTGGACGCTGTGCAGGCGGCGGCTGTCCGCGCGCAGCACCATGAATTTCAGGCCGTCGACAAGAATGCTCTCGCCGCGTTTTGGCAGGTGCCCGAAGCGCGCGATTACGAGGCCGCCGACCGTGTCGAAGTCCTGGCCGGAAAACGCGGTGCCGAAAACCTTGTCGAAATCATCGATCTCGGTCTGCGCCTTGACGCGAAAGCGCCCGCGCGGTTCGACGAGGATGTTGTCACCGGCGTCGTCAAAGTCGTACTCGTCCTCGATCTCGCCGACAATCTGTTCGAGCACGTCCTCGATGGTGACAAGCCCGGCCACGCCGCCGTACTCGTCCACTACCACCGCCATATGGTTGCGCTTGGCGCGAAACTCGCGCAGCAGCACGTTAAGGCGTTTGGCTTCGGGCACGAACACCGCCGGGCGCAGCATTTCGCGCACGTTGAACTCTTCCTCGCCGGCGTAGTAGCGCAGCAGGTCCTTGGCCAGCAGGATGCCGATCACCTCGTCGCGGCTCTTGTCCATCACCGGGAAGCGCGAGTGGGCGGTGGCGATGACGTGGGGGATGAACTGGTCCGGGGTCTCGTTGATGTCGACCATGTCCATCTGGGCGCGCGGAATCATGATGTCGCGCACCTGCATTTCCGACACCTGCATCGCCCCTTCGATCATCGCCAGCGCGTCGGCGTCGAGCAGGTTGCGTTCGAAGGCCGAGTGCAGCAGTTCTATCAGCTGCTCGCGATCCTCGGGTTCGCGCATGATCAGTGCCGAGAGGCGCTCGAGCAGGGTCGGTTTGGGGTGGGGGCTGTCGTCCATGGGGCAGTGAAGAGTGAAAGGTGAAAAGTGAATGGTGAACATCAACGTCCGCGTGTTGCCGCGGTGAATTTCTCACCTTTCACCTTTCACTTTTCACCGATATTTTCACCTGTAAGGATCAGCATACCCGAGTTTGGCCAGCAATTTTATTTCAAGCGCTTCCATCCTGCGCGCATCGGCAGGGCGCTCGTGATCGTAACCCTGCGCGTGCAGCACGCCGTGCACCGCCAGGTGGGCGTAATGGCTTGCCAGTGTTTTGCTCTGCTTGCGGGCCTCGGCTGCGACCACGGCGGCACACA
>SESD01000267.1_pt1 | contig 32259 bp, 22 predicted proteins | sample 3171411 | NCBI WGS metagenome assembly SESD01 (sample SAMN06051880, study PRJNA518727) | freshwater metagenome | biome: subpolar coniferous forest; feature: holomictic lake; material: water; isolation source: holomictic Lake 442, 16.5 m depth | place: Canada: near Kenora, Ontario | collected...
TGCTGCCACAGTTTGTGACAAACAAGGTAATATTTTTTGGAATCCCTTCAAATGAGACAAGCGGGCGAAGTTACGCAAGTCGCTGCCTCATCGCTTCGTAAAGGAGCACGCCCGCCGTAACGCTGACATTCAGTGATTCCACACATCCTGCCATGGGAATGCGTACAACATGGTCACAGAATTCCACCGCCTCTGGTGCCAGCCCGCTTCCCTCCATACCAAGCACAATCGCAGTGGCTTTTTTCATGTCGGCATCGGTGTAGTTGAGCTCAGCCTCCATATCGGCAGCAATAACCTGAATATTGCACTGATGAAGGAATTCAAGAGCACGAACAAGGCTCTTTACCTTGCAGATTCTGATATGGGAGAGCGCTCCGGCAGCCGCTTTGTGAACCACAGCATTGACCGGCGTACCTTTTCCCTCGACAAGCACGACAGCGTCAGCAGCTACAGCTTCCGCAGTTCTTATAATGGCACCGATATTATGGGGGTCATCCAGCCCCTGCAAGACAACAAAAAGCGGAGAGCTGTTGCGGGGATTCGCCAGAACCTCCTCCAGAGAATAATAGGTGACCGAGCTGATGAGAGCACACACACCCTGATGCTTGGTTGTTCCGGCAATCAGTGAAAGCTTTTCAAGCCGCGCCTTGCCGCTGACAAGCTTCAGCCTCCTTGAGGTGATAACAATTTCCTTGAGTTTCGGGTGAGAGGTATTGAACTGAAAATAAATTTTTTCGATGCTCTCGGGCTTTTGCTGAAGAAGCTCAAGAACGGCATTCCTGCCGTAGACAATGTTTTCGGAACGTTCCGGGTCCATGGGAGCTCTTCTCCTGATTCGCTGTATTAGTTAAGTGAAGAGTGCGTTCACTGCGAGCCATCAACGGCATATCCATCAGCCACCATCCATCTCTTCATGGGAAAAACGGAATCTAATTAAATTTACCAAAAATCATTTTTTTTAATATCTTTCTAGCTGTATTGGTTTGTTTTCCTAAGGTAACATCTTCAGTTGCTTCCGGTGCTGCATGCCACTACACTGCACTCTTACGCATGCCTTTCATCAACACAAATCAGGTGACTGCAAGTATGACCCGGACTTTTAAAACAATGGAGGGAAATGAGGCTTTGGCTCATATCTCTTACCGCACCAGTGAAGTAATTTGTGTTTACCCGATTACCCCTGCATCACCAATGGGTGAATATTCTGAGACCTGGTCAGCAGAGGGGAAAAAAAATATTTGGGGTACTGTCCCAAAAGTTGATGAATTGCAAAGTGAAGCTGGCGCGGCAGCAGCGGTGCACGGTGCCTTGCAGACCGGCGCCTTGACAACAACCTTTACCGCATCACAGGGCTTGCTGCTCATGATTCCGAATATGTATAAGATCGCAGGCGAACTTACCCCCTGCGCCATCCATGTATCGGCTCGTTCGCTTGCCGCACAGGGGCTATCAATCTTCGGAGACCATAGCGATGTCATGTCGGTCAGGGGAACAGGCTTTGCTCTTCTTGCATCAAGCTCTGTTCAGGAAGTGATGGATATGGCTCTCATTACAGCAGCCGCAACCCTTGAATCAAGGGTACCTTTTCTCCATTTCTTTGACGGATTCAGAACGTCCCACGAGATCTCCAAAATAGAGGTCATTGCAGATACCATCATTAAGGCAATGGTGAGTGACGATCTGGTCATCGCCCACAGAAATCGCCGGCTGAGCCCTGATGTTCCAGTTCTTCGGGGAACATCGCAGAATCCTGATGTCTATTTTCAGGCAAGGGAGAGTGTCAACAGCTACTACGACGCCTGCCCCGGTATCACCGAAAAAGCGATGACAAAATTCGGGGAGCTCACTGGCCGTCACTATAAGCTCTATGAGTACTATGGTGCTCCTGATGCAACGCGAGTCATCGTCCTGATGGGTTCCGGTGTCGAGACTGCCCGTGAAACCATGGAGTATCTCAACAAACAGGGAGAGAAAGTCGGCGTCATCCATGCCCGCCTCTTCCGTCCGTTCGATGTTGACCGTTTTGTCAAGGCATTTCCGGCAACTGTCACTTCAGTTTCTGTCCTTGACCGTGTCAAGGAGCCTGGCAGTGCTGGAGAACCGCTCTATCTTGACACCGTCAATGCCCTGCTCGAAGGTGTACAGAATGGATTGCTGAAAACCATACCCAAAATCACCGGGGGCAGATATGGCCTCTCTTCCAAGGAGTTCACTCCCTCCATGGTAAAAGCTGTGTTTGACAACATGGCCTCTGCAAAGCCAAAAAATCATTTTACGGTTGGCATCAACGACAATGTCACCCACACCAGTCTTGACTACGATCCGGCATTCTCTATCGAACCTGACGAGATGTTCCGGGCTCTCTTTTACGGTCTTGGATCGGACGGCACGGTTGGAGCCAACAAGAACAGCATCAAGATTATCGGCGAAAACACCGAGAATTTCGCGCAGGGTTATTTTGTTTACGACTCAAAAAAATCGGGATCAATTACCACCTCGCACCTGCGCTTTGGCCCGCACCAGATTCGTTCAGCCTACCTGGTTACGGAAGCACAGTTTATCGGATGCCACCACTGGATCTTCCTTGAGATGCTTGACCTGGTCAAAAATCTCAGAAAGGGCGGAACCCTGCTTTTGAACTCTCCGTACACCGCAGATGAACTCTGGGATAAACTTCCAAAAATTGTGCAGGAGCACCTGATAACCAAAGGTGCAATACTCTATACTATCGATGCCTACAAGGTGGCACACACCAGCGGCATGGGCCAACGCATCAACACCATCATGCAGGCCTGCTTTTTCGCTATTTCCGGCGTGCTCCCCCGTGATGAGGCTGTGGAAAAAATCAAGACTTCCATTCGGCAGACCTACGGCAAAAAAGGTGATGACGTGGTCAACCAGAACATACAGGCTGTCGACAATACCCTCTCGAACCTCCATCAGGTTACTATCGGCTCCGTGGCCGACAGCGTCAAGGAGTTGCGGCCAACTGTTGTCGGCGAAGTGCCTGATTTTGTCTGTAACGTTCTGGCCAAAATCATTGCTGGCGAGGGTGACAACATCCCTGTCGGTGACCTTCCGGCAGATGGCACCTACCCAACAGGCACTGCAAAATTTGAAAAACGCAACCTGGCAGATGAAATTCCTGTTTGGGAGCAAACGGCGTGTATCCAGTGCGCGAAATGTACCTTTGTCTGTCCTCACGCTGCAATCCGCGCCAAGCTCTATGATCCAAAAGATCTTGAAAATGCGCCAGCCACCTTCAAGGCGGCGGAGGCCAAGGGCGCGAATTGGGCAGGGATGCGCTACACCATCCAGATTGCCCCTGAAGATTGTACCGGATGTGAAATCTGTGCCCGTATCTGTCCTGGCAAGGATAAAATCTCAGGCAAAAAAGCGCTGACTATGTGCCCGCAGCCGCCACTTCGCAAGAGCGAGGCTGAGAACTGGGACTTCTTCCTGGCCGTTGCTGACTATGACCGGAACAAAATCAATACAAAACTGCTCAAGGAGCAACAGCTTCAGGTACCTCTTTTCGAGTTTTCCGGAGCTTGCACCGGATGCGGCGAAACTCCTTACATCAAACTGTTGACACAGTTATTTGGCGACAGGCTTGTCATCGGCAATGCAACTGGTTGCTCCTCAATCTACGGCGGAAACCTGCCGACAACCCCCTATACCACCAACTCCAGCGGTCGTGGCCCGGCTTGGTCTAACTCTCTCTTTGAAGATGCCGCAGAATTTTCTCTTGGCTTCCGACTTTCAATTGACAAGCAGCGGGAATATGCTGGTGAGCTTTTGAAGAGGTTGTCATCAGAGATCGGTGAAAAGCTTGTAATGGAGATTCTTGAGGCAAGCGAAACCAGTGAGGCTGAAATTTTTGAGCAGAGGAAACGGGTTTCAATTCTGAAAGAGAAGCTCTTGCTTCTGGACTCTCCTGAATCAAGGAACCTTCTTTCTCTGGCAGACATGCTTGTCAAGAAAAGTGTCTGGGGTGTTGGTGGTGACGGCTGGGCTTATGATATCGGCTACGGTGGCGTTGACCACATAACGGCTGGCAATAAAAACATCAACCTTCTTGTTCTCGACACCGAGGTCTATTCAAACACCGGCGGCCAGGCTTCAAAGGCAACGCCAAAAGCTGCAGTGGCCAAGTTCTCGACTGCAGGAAGAACCATGACCAAGAAAGATCTTGGTCTGATCTCCATGAGCTATGGCAATGCCTACGTTGCCTCTGTGGCATTTGGTGCCAGAGACGAGCAGACACTCAAAGCATTCCTTGAAGCAGAAGCATACAATGGGCCTTCAATCATTATCGCCTATTCTCACTGTATTGCTCAAGGCATCAATATGGCCACAGCCCTTGACAATCAGAAAGCGGCTGTTGATTCAGGACACTGGATACTTTATCGCTACAATCCTGATCGCTTGCTTGAGGGCAAAAATCCGCTCGTGCTTGACTCGAAGAAGCCAAAAATGCCGGTTGCGCAGTTCCTTGATATGGAGAACCGCTTCAAAATGCTCAAAAAGAGCCATAAAGCTCTTGCTGAGGAGTACTATGCCGCAATCCAGAAAGAGGTGGACGCGCGCTGGGATCATTATGAATATCTGGCAGCACGGAACTTTGATGCAATAAAGTAAAGTACCTGACACAACATGTCCGCCAATCAAAAAAATTGGCGGACATGTTTTTTTACTTCTTCCTTGCTCTCTCCTTCATTTCCTGTGCTTTGCGACTGTTTCCAAGCTTCTCATAAACGCTGCCAAGATGGTCAGCGATTTCAGCCTCGCCGGAATTCAGCCCAACGGCCTTTTCAAGAACCTCTCTTGCTTCTTCATACTTTCCCATTTTAAACAATACCCATCCAAGCGTGTCGAGATAACCTGCATTGGCTGGTTCCCGAGCTACCGCTTTCATTGCCAGCTCTTTTGCGCGCTTAAGCTTCCGCTGCTGACCGGCAAGAACATAGGCAAGATTGTTCATGATAAGGGGATTACCCGGATCAGTTCGAAGAATGGCTTCGTAGAGACGGACGCTTTTATTATCATAACCAAGCTTGTCATAGCATAAGGCAAGCGTACTGTTTGCCTCTAGATAAAGCCATTTCTGCTTTTTGGAGTTTTTTGCACGCACCGCAGTTTCGAGGAGAAGCACTGCCTCTTGTGGATTGCCTGTCTGAAAGAGAAGCTCCCCTTCAACCACCTGGAGAGAGAGCCTCAAACGGCTATTGGCTGGAAGCTGCCTTTTAATGTTACCAACCATCAGTTGCGCCGGATCGACATAGGAGCTATTCCTGGATGATCGTACAACAAAGAGTCGGGCAAACTCTATTTTCTGTTCAAGGCTTGTCTGACCGCTGTTATAAAAAAGGGCCAGATCTTCAAGAAAAGCAGCTCGATTTCCTGACTGCAGAGAAAGCTCGAAAAGTGCAAGCCATGCGGGAGTGGACCCGGGATTGCCCTGCAGCAGCTCCCTCAAGCTCTTGATCGCAAGCTCACGCTCACCTGTCTGCTGATAAAGCTGCGCAAGGGTAAAAAGCAGCTTCTCTTTTCCTGCTCCATGTTCAAGAGCTGCAAGTTGCCGATAACGATCAGCAGCCTCCCTGAAATTGTTCATCTGATGTGTTATTCCGGCAAGCTCTTTTGCATAGTATTTGTTGTCGGGATTGAGTTGAACGCTTTTTTCACTGTGCAGACGGGCTGAGTCGATAACGCCAAGGGCAACATAAGCTTTGGAAAGTGCATAATGGAGCGCTGCGTTTGAAGGCTGAGTCATCAGGAGCTTCTGATAGCGATTAACAGCTCCCTGATATTCGCCCTTTGCGCTTTGCAGCAATGCCGCAACAAGCTCTCTTTTGCTGGCTTCAGCAAGAGAATCAGTGGCTGTCATGCTCATGGAGAGCAGAGGCTGCGGAAAGAGCGCAAAAATAAAAAGGGCGCAAAAAAACGCACATTTACTGAGCCGGCTTTGCATCAAACAGAGGAAGTTCATGACGATTGGAAGCGGTTGAAAAACGGATAAAAGCTTGACGGGTAGCAACTCGTCCTCTTGTTGTTCTTGTCAGATAGCCTGCCTGAATAAGATAGGGCTCATAAACCTCTTCAATAGTATCCCGCTCCTCCCCTACTGAAACGGCAAGAGAGGCTATCCCGACAGGGCCACCGTTGAATTTGTTGACGATTGTCTCCATGATCTTTTTATCCATGTCGTCAAGACCTTCCTCGTCAATTTCGAGGCAGTCAAGGGTTTTCATGGCAATACCTTTCGTTATCATGGGGATACCATCAACTTGCGCAAAATCCCTGGCACGCCGGAGCAGCCTGTTGGCAATACGGGGTGTCCCTCGTGATCGTCCAGCTATCTCTGAGGCAGCTTCTTCATCAATGCCAATGCCAAGAATAGCTGAAGCCCTGATAATGATTCCTTCGAGAAGTTTCGGCTCATAGTAGTCGAAGCGGCTGTTGATGCCGAACCTTGCCCTGAGGGGAGATGTCAGCAAGCCTGAACGTGTCGTCGCCCCGACAAGCGTAAAGGGCTCAATGCGCAACTGTACAGCCCTTGCAGAGGGGCCACTGTCGAGCATGATGTCAATTCGAAAATCCTCCATAGCCGAATAGAGATACTCCTCCACTGTCGGCGGCATTCGATGAATTTCATCAATAAAAAGCACATCCCCTTTTTGCAGGCCGGTCAGGAGACCCGCAAGATTGCCAGCCTTGTCGAGCAGTGGGCCTGAGGTCGACTTGATACTGCTCCCCATTTCAGAGGCAATGATATAGGCGAGCGTCGTTTTACCGAGACCCGGAGGCCCGGACAACAGAACATGATCCAGTGCATCTCCCCGCATTCTTGCCGCTGAAATAAAAACTTTCAGGTTGTCGGTCAACCGCTGCTGACCGGCAAAATCATCCATACGGATCGGTCGTATCTGCTCCTCAATCCTTGATTCAACCGCATCAGGGGGAGTATTCAGCAATTCTATTCTCAAAAAAACAAAACATTACAGGTTGAAGGGGCATTTACAACTTTATTCGTGGATCTGCCACCGCATAGAGAACATCGGCAAAAAGGTTGCCAAGCACAATCAGGGAACCTGAGATAAAGGTATTGGCGATAATCAGCGGGTAATCCCTTGCAAAAATAGCCTCAACAGTTACCCTTCCCATACCGGGAAAAGCAAAAATAACCTCAATAAAGAGAGCACCGCTGAAAATAAAAGGGAGCGAGCTGCCCATCAGGGTTATCACCGGAAGAAGGGCGTTGCGGAGGGCGTGCCTGAAAATAACCACCTTTTCCGGCAACCCTTTTGCCCTTGCAGTGCGAATATAGTCCTGACGGATCACCTCGAGCATACTCCCTCTCACATATCGGGCAATACCAGCCGCGCCATTGATGCTAAGTACCGTCACCGGCAAGACGAGATGCCATAAGCGGTCAAAGAAAAAGCCTGCCGGGCCGAAGCCCTCTGCCCCAATTTCGTTCAGGCCTGAGGCTGGAAAGAGGGGAAACTTCAGGGCAAAAAGAATAATCATCATCAACGCAAACCAGAACTCAGGCATCGAATAAAAAAAGAGGGCTGTCACGGTCAGAAATCTGTCGAGAAAAGTGTTCTGCCGGACGGCTGAAACAATGCCGACAAGAATACCAAAGGTAAAATTTGCAACAAGGGTCAGAAGAGCAATGGTCATGGTTATCGGCAAGGCACTGGCAATAACATCGACAACCGGCTGCTGGGCCCGACTGAAACTGCGACCAAAATCACCCTGCAGCACACTGGCGAGCCATTTGACATACTGCACGGGCAGAGGATCATTGAGGCCATACTGCGCCCTGATCTGCTCGGCAACGTTTGGACTTATGCCCGGCTGGATAAAAAAGGCCGCCGGATCACCCGGCGCAAGCCTGATAATGAAAAAAGTGAGGGTCAAAACCCCAAAAATCAGCGGTATGGCAATCAACAATCGCCTGAAAATATAAATCAGCATAGCGTCTTAAAATGCAACATTTGCCGAAGGGCGCAGCCTCCAGTCGTCAATATTATAAAATGTCCCGGAAATATTAAGCTCTTCACCCTCAATTCTCTTGCTGAATCCCTGGGTCTCCTTCATCCAGTAAAGAAAGGTGATGGGCTGATCCCGATGAAGAATCTCCTGATACTCAAGCCAGTATGGCCTTGCCCCGGTGGGTTCCATTTTTTGCTTGGCCAGTTCGCAAAGCTGATCAAGTCGAGGATTCTGATAGCCCGTAAAATTGAAGCGGCTTTTTTTAAGATCTGAACCCCAGACGTCAAGCGGGTCTATCTCCAGACCTATCGACCAGCCTGCCATCCACGCATCAAGTTTTCTCTGCTGAAGATTCTCAAAAAAAACATTGGATTCCTGTACATCAAGCTTGCAGTCGATGCCGATTGAACGAAGGTTTTGCTGGATAATCACACTCGCATAGTTTCTTCTGGCATTGCCCGAATTGGTATAGAGCACAAAGCTGAACTTTCTGCCCTGCTTCTGCAGAATTCCGTCCGGGCCGGGCAGCCACCCTTCCGCCTTAAGCAGCACTGTTGCCTTCGACGGATCAAAGGCATGAGGAACAATCCTGTCGTTATAGGCCCATTTTAGGGAGGGTGAAACGTCAGTATTGCAAATAACACCATACTGCTTGAGATAGCCGTCAATAATCGCTTCACGATCGATGGCCTGGGTGAGGGCAATGCGAACCCGCGGAGAACCGAACAGGGGGTGAGGCTGGAGCTTGCCGCTTCTGTGAAGCTCATTCTGGTCGATATTTGACCACCCGACATAGTCGTAGACCCTCAAGCCAACTGTTTTAACATCAATCTCCCTGTTCGCCTTCAAGAGTGCGGTAAAGTCCTCAGGCTTGATATTTTCAACCACATCTACAGCACCAGTCTGAAGCTGCGTCAACCGCACCGTATAATCGGGCACAACCCTGAAGGTAATCAGTGGAATAGTCCCAGGCTTGGGAAGATTAGAGTTCCTGCTTGATGCCAGAACTATCTCCTGCTGCTGCTTCCAGATTTTCAGGTGATAGGGGCCCGCACCGAGCGGTTCAATGTTGAGGGGAGAGTGACGGAACTCATCAGGCTTGACATTTTTCCACTGGTGAGCAGGAAGAGGAGTCAGTGATGTATGAAAAAGGGCTAGATGTTCGGGAACCGGCTTATAAAACCTGAAGACCAGCGTTCTGTCATCAGGCGTCTCAATGGCCTTGTCAAAATCAACATTGCCCTTGTCGGCGCCAACCAGCTCGGCAAGATACTGCTGACGGGCGCTGGCAATAACGGGATTGCCATACAACTTGTAGGTAAACTTGAAATCGCCCGATACAACCGGCTTTCCATCGTTCCAGAAAGCATCACTTCTCAGGATATAGGTGATGGATTTATGATCTGCCGACATACTCCAGCTCCTTGCAATAGCGCCTTTCGCTGTTTTTTTCGCCTGACCCGGAGTTATCTCCCTTAACTTTTTTTCAAGAGCCATGTAATTCAGAAGTCCTGTTTCGGTATCAAACTCACTCTGCAAAAGGGACGGATAGATAAGACCGATAATGTTCCCTGAGGTGACGGTGCTCCCGAGAACAGGATTAAGATAATCAGCATCGCCTAGCATGGCAATAACCAAAGTGGAATCCATGGCGGCCCCTTTGCCTGCCTTTCCTCCGTTATGCCTGTTGCATGAAGAGAACAGCAGCAGTGCAATTAACAGGCTGCCCACGAGCCCGGATCTTGCGAAAATCCTCTTAATCATCACTATCCTCCGCTGTTTTGTCGCTGTTGATCACAAGGTTTATCCTGTTGGTCAGTGCTTCGGCTGCAACATAATTCGAGTAACGTTTTAACAGGAAATTGAGAGCAACAACCTCTATAATAACAGTAATATTTTTACCCGGAAATATTGGTAATTCAACCAGTGGAACATCAACGCCAAGAATCTTTATGGTTTTGGTATCCAGCCCAAGCCGTTCATAGGCAATCTCCTTGTTCCATTCAAGCAATTCAACAACAACCTGTACCTCCTTGACATCACGAATTGCCCTGATTCCGAAATTCGCCTTCACATCAACAACGCCAAGACCACGGATTTCCATAAAATGGTCAATAATATTATTTCTTCTGGCTCTGAGTGTCATTGAGTCACCTTTCCGGTGAATAATCACAACATCGTCCGCCACAAGACCATGCCCCCTCTCAATAAGGTCAAGCGCAATCTCGGATTTCCCGAGACCACTCTTGCCAGCCACCAAAACGCCGACACCATACACATCGACCATTGAGCCATGGTACTGCTGGTAAAGCGAAAACTGATCGTCAAGAAATCCGGTAACCGTATAGATGGTTTTCGTGGAAGAGCACCTGGTGGAATAGACCGGAACACCCGCCTTGGTGGCCATTTCGAGAAGAGCTTGCGAGAGTTTGTTATTGCTGGTCAGTATAATGCAGGGCATCTTGAATCGCACAAGATTTTGAAACACCAGATTCCTCTCCTGCTCCTCAAGGTGATTCAAAAACCTTGTCTCCGTATTTCCGAGAATCTGAACCCGTTTGTAGGTAAAAAGATTGGTAAAGCCTGCGAGAGCAAGCCCTGGTCGATGAAGATCACGCTCAAAAATCCGCCGTTTCTGTTCATCAACCTCGTTCAGACGGCGCAACTTGATCTCGTACTTCTTGCAGATAGTGTTAAAAAAATAGGCGACCGTTATTGATCGCTTCTTTAATCCTTTTTGTTCCAGATTCATGGCTTAAGGAATCAATCTGTTTAAAAACATAAGAAAAAGCTGCGGAGCGTTACTCTTTCGCCCCGCAGAAACTCTCATCATGCAACTATTGCACTCTTCTCCTTATGCCTTAAAAGCTGACGGCTCAACGCATCAATACAGGTGTCGATGGCAGACTCATAAGCAGTCCCTGCCTCTTTTGCAACAAAAACATTCTGCGGCACATGTACCGTTATCTCAGCAAGCTTGTTTTTTTCAAAGTCATTTTTCTGATGATCAAGAATAACATGACAACTGATAAGAGCCGGAAACACTCTCGTCAAAATGAGCACTGCGTTGCGGGCATACTCCTCGATATTGTTGTGATTACTGGAGTGCCGTAAAGTAACTGTAACATTGAATGCGTCATTGACGACTACTTTTGTCATAACAACCTCCGTTTAAATATGGTGAACCTAATGAATGAACAACAGCCCGGCAAAAGGAACAACCGGAGCCCACAAAACTATGCGTTGGGATGCGCCCTGAGGTAAACCTCCTTCAAGCGATCAAAGGTAACATGAGTATATATTTCGGTCGTCGAAAGGTTGCTGTGCCCAAGCATCTCACTGACACTCTTGAGGTCGGCCCCACTGTTCAACAGGTGTGTGGCAAACGAGTGGCGCAGCAGATGTGGATTTTTCTTTTTCTGTTCGGTAACCGATGCAAGATACTTTCCGGTCAATCGTTGGACAAGCATGGGATAAAGCTTTTTGCCCCTTTTGGTTACAAAAACATAAAACGACACAACCCCCCGACCTGCCTCACTCATTCTAAAGAAGTTTCTCCTGACTTCAAAATATTTATTGAGTGCATCAATGGTTGATTGCCCGACAGGAACAATTCTCTGCTTCCTCCCTTTTCCGGTCAATTTGACATATCCACCCGCAAGATCAAGGTTTTCTATGGTCAACCCGATCAATTCTGAAAGACGAAGACCGCTGCCATAGAGCAGTTCCAGAATGCTCCTGTCGCGCTCACGAACAAACGATTCTTCAAGGATATTATTTTTCGGCGTTTGAAGCTCCGCTAAACTGGCAGGAAGAAGCTCGTTAAACAGTTTTTCTGTCTGCTGCTCAGTTAAAAAACCTGGGACACGCTGCGGATACTTTGGCGTGACGATGGAGGAAAAGAGAGATCGCTTTATATAGCCGGTTTCCTGCATGTATCGGTAAAAGCTTTTCAGAGCCGCAAGTTTTCTGGCAATCGATCTCTGCTGAACTCCCCGTTGAATCAGGGAACCCATAAACTGGCGTACATCAAGGGGCGTTACCTGTTCCGGATCAAAAACACTCAAATCGGCAAGATCGAGATGCTGCAAGAGAAAGGAGAAAAACTGGGTAATATCAGTTCTGTAGGCAATAACCGTATTCTGCGATAAATTCTTGCGGCTCCTGAGCGCACCAAGAAAATCGCCGACAGGAAGTGAGCCTTTACTAAACATTGCTGATAATGGGTATACTGGAGAGTTCTTCATGAGAGCGCCACGCAAACCAGTTCCTCTCTCTCCCTGAGGTAATACAAATTATCACCACGGATCAAAAAATTGTTCAGGCAGGGTTTGTCAACACTCTCTTCCATACCATCAGCATAGATCAGACAACCAGACTGCCTCACCTTCAGAGAAGAGCGCCAGAGGCCGGTCAACGGAAGCTGTTCATGCAATGCTGCAACCGTCACTGTACCATAAACAATACATTCACAACGGCATGTTTCGGAAATACCAACACTCTGCAATGCTCGACGCGCCTCAACCGTACCATCCGTTACAACCTCAGGCAGAATAATCTGCTGCCGAACCTCTTCAGGCACAGCCTTCTCCCTGATAGCATTAGCCTGAGCACTGTCAAGAACAGAATGGCTGATATCAACTCCTGAGGACGGGTCAACAAGCCAAAACTGCCGCTCGGGAAATCCGCCAAAAATGGAAGTTTGACAAACGAGAAACTCATCATCAAGTTTGGCAACAAAGCCAATATCTGACCGCGACCACACCACCCTCCCTGCCCTGAAATCGACAGCCCATATCCCCTGATGCTCCGGAGTGAGCGGCTGAGAGGCGTAACAATAGGCAAGATCCCTGCTGGTGGTTTCAAGCCCGGTAAACCAGCCTTCACCGAGAGGAAGAGAATGCTTGTCCATCAATAGAAAATCATCTGAAAACAGACGACCCGTTGCCGTTTCAATACCAAAAAACAGCACCTGCCTCTTTGCCGCAAAACGCTTCTGCCCGATCAGGTCGCCTGTTTCGGTAAACATCAGTTGCCAAACAATCGCACCACGGCCAGCATCATACCGCCAGCGCACAGCAAGTGGCTCTGCGTTATGCTTCATTTTCGCATTAATTTATAGATGTTCACTGACACCGGCTTTGAACCACCCGCATACTTTTTCGGAAAAGAGGTTATCGAGAAATTGTTTTCTGCTGCCAACTCAAGAAACTGTTCTGCCATTCTCCTCCGTGGATCAGCGATGTATGCAGCACCCTCCGGCTTAAGCAGTTTATCGATTGCCGTAACAATCGGAAGCAGGTTCACCCTTTCGTACAACACATCAGCCGCAAAGAGCAGGTCAAACTGCTCACGGCACTGCACCATTCGCCAGTCGAGTCTCTCATAATCAAGGGAGGCCCTGTTTTTCAGGCTATTGTACCGGGCGAAACGAAGTGCTTCAAGAGAGTAGTCTGTAGCCAGAACACTGGCGCCTTTCCTGGCAGCAACAACCGAGGCCATGCCGACGCCGGCGCCTATCTCAATCACGCGCAACCCCTCAAGCGGGAGTTCATCAGCAATAAAAGAGGAGAGCGTTATCGCCGAAGGCCATATTTCCGCCCAATAGGGCATCTGCTCATCCTTGATAAACTCTTCAGGCGATATACGATCAAGAAGCGCATAACTGTCGAGCACACTCAAAAAACTGAAGGAGTGCCCTCCGAAAGTATAGGAGGCTTCAGCAAGATCATACTCTGCAGCCAATGCGTTATAAAGGAGCTGGAGATCAGAATTCTCGTTTTCCCGGGATACCAGCATAATTGCAAACTGTTTACTTCGAGGAACCACCAAATCAAAAGCCGATCCAATTTACCGAAAAATCGCCATGGATTTCTATTTTGCATCGAGAAGAGTACTGTTTCCCTGAAAAAAATAACCACGAACATCCGATGAAAAAAGAGATTCTTGAACTTTTCGACAATACCTACCCCGACAGGGAGTACACCATTGAAATCGTCAACCCAGAGTTTACATCAGTCTGCCCGATAACCGGGCTTCCCGATTTTGGTATCGTTACCATTCGCTATGTACCCGCAAAAAGATGTGTTGAACTGAAGTCGCTGAAATATTATTTTCTCGAATTCCGCAATGCTGGCATTTTTTACGAAAACATTACCAACAGAATTCTTGATGACCTTGTAGATCTTCTTCAACCACGATCGATGACTGTGATAACAGAATGGAAGGCAAGAGGTGGAATTACAGAAACCGTTACGGTCTGCTACAGTGCCAAAGCATGAACAGGAAACAAAAAAGCCCCAGATTCATCCTCTGAGGCTTTTTTAATACTCTTTCCAAGAGCTGGCAATGTACTGTTAATCAGTATTTATCAAGCCCCTCGTTGAGCCAGATCATGATGGTTTTACTATCTTCGGGAGTAATCATACCTCCAGCTTTTGCCTCCATACTCAGGACAACCACATCAATTTTTCCGTTCTTTTTGTACTTGCTCTTAAGTACATCCATTACAGAAAGCTGGGTATGGCAGATATTGCACTTGGCTGTCCAGAGTGCCTTTGCAGAAAGAAAATCAAATCCGGGAGGCGCCAGGGGAACATTTTTTGAAAGCACCGGCTTTTCAAGCCATGCCTTCAACTGATCAACAGAACGGATTGAGGAACCATCCACAAGGTAAGTACGACCTATATTGGCACGACCTGAATTGGAACGGAGTATCCCGCCTGGCACGAACCATAGTGATGCAAACATGACAGCTACTATAGCTATAATGCTGAGCGGAAAACTTAAAAACCATTTTGAACTGATTCTGGAAGACATTTTACCGAGTCCCATAATCACCAGAGATGCAAAACAGAGAAGTGTAATCCACCCCGCAAAAGAGCTTAAAGGCGTTAAAAACGGTGACAAAGTCTCTGCTGGCAACTTATACCCGGTTAAAAATGACAACCCGAAAAAAAATGACCCCATCAAGAGCACCCCGCCTCCGGCCAAAGCAAGAAGCTTCCCATTTGATTTGTTGTCCATGTCAGGTAATGAATTTAGGTGTTAGTGGCTTACCCAAAAATTATGAAGAAAGATAAGCATAAATAGTAAAGCCGACAAACAGAAAGCTGAAAAAGGTTGCGATTATAAATCGGAATAGGCAAAATCGCACGAAATCACAACAATAAAAGAGCAGTTGTAACTTCCCTGATTTTTTAGAATACTGGAGAAAATTACGAATTCACCAAAAAAACTCTTGTTTACCTATGATCACCACCACCAGCAGTGTTATCGATTTTGAAAAAGCGGAACGTGATTTTCTGTTTCTCCTCCACTGTTTTCAGGAGGTGCTCTGCGACCTTGGAGAGGCTAAACTGGCCAACCACCTCCCCTGGCAGAATGCGAGTCTCCCTCTTGAAGAGTATCCTGATACCGAGCGGGCACTACAGGCATTTTCCATTTTTTTCCAGCTTCTCAACATGGCGGAAGAAAACTCCGCAGCCCAGAACCGGCGCGCCATTGAGGCCGAAGCTGGCCTCTCCAATCTCACCGGCCTCTGGGGCCGCACTCTACTCCGCTTCCGAGAACTGGAAATTCCGGAAACAACCATCTGCAGCCTGCTGCCGGAAGTCTCCGTCGTAGCAGTACTTACGGCACACCCTACAGAAGCCAAGCGAAAAACGGTGCTTGAACAGCACCGTCAACTCTACCTGCTTCTGGTACAACGGGAAAACCAGATGTGGACACCTCTCGAACAGCTCGACATCCGCAACAAGATCAAGGTTGTCATGGAAAGACTCTGGAGAACGGGAGAGATCCTTTACGAAAAGCCCGACATATCAGATGAGCGGAGAAATGTAATTCACTACCTCTACAATATTTTCTCCGAGGTGCTGCCCATGCTCGACAGGCGCCTCCTGCAGGCATGGAAAGAGAGCGGATTTGATAGCACAAAACTTTCCGACCCCCGCGCTCTGCCCCGGCTCAGCTTTGGGAGCTGGGTGGGAGGCGACCGTGACGGTCATCCTCTTGTAACCGACAGTGTAACAGAGTGTACCCTTGCCGACATGCGCCGCAACGCACTGAAACTGATTTTACGTCACCTCAGGGAACTTGCCGCAGCATTAAGCCTCTCCGAAAGACATCAGACTCCCGGCAAAACGCTTGCCAACCGCATTGAAACTCTTCACAAAAAGCTCGGCAAAGCGGGCGATGAGGCGCTCCAGCGTAACCGCCATGAACCCTGGCGCCAGTTTCTGAACCTGATGATAGCCTCTCTTCCTTTCGAAGCTGACATCCTGGATACTATCCGAATGAGCGATGAACCAGACCGCTACATCACCTCTGAGGAGCTTCTTGAAGATCTTTCGCTTTTGCGGCAGTCACTGCTTGATGTCGGAGCACAGCATATCGCCGACACTGAGGTGGCGCCTGTCTACCGGATTGTGCAGACCTTCGGCTTCCATCTCGGCACGCTCGATATCCGGCAGAACAGCCAGATTCACGAGCTTGCACTCTCCCAGCTCATGACCGCCGCTGGCATGAACGGCGCCGATTTTCTTGAATGGGACGAAGCCGCAAGAAGAACCTTCCTTGACAGGGAACTACAGTCACCCCGGCCATTTACCCACCCCGATATGACCGTGGGTGCTGAGGCTGAGGCGGTGCTTGCCTGCTACAACGTTTTGCTGAACCATAACAAACAATACGGTGCCAGTGGCCTTGGCTCCCTGATTGTCAGCATGACCAGAAACGTCTCCGACCTTCTCATCGTCTATCTTTTTGCCCGCGAAGTTGGATTGATGACCCCCGCCGATGGGGGCGACGCCTGTCTGCTCCCCGTCGTCCCGCTCTTTGAAACCATTGAAGATCTTCAAAATAGTTCTGCAATTCTCAGGGAATTTCTGCGCCACCCCGTCACCCAGCGAAGCCTTGAGTTCCACAAAAAAAGTGCCGACAAAGCAAGAAAGGTTCAGCAGGTGATGATTGGATACAGCGACAGCAACAAGGACGGGGGCATTTTTTCAAGCACGTGGACCCTTTACCGTGCCCAGGAGGCATTGCTTCAAGCTGGCAAAGAGTGCGAAACCGAGATCCTCTTTTTTCATGGAAGAGGGGGAAGCATCAGCCGGGGAGCAGGGCCAACGCACCGCTTCATCAAGGCACAGCCCTTTGGCTCCTTCAGTGCGGGAATGTGTTTTACCGAGCAGGGCGAAACCATCGCACAAAAGTATGCCAACCGCATCAGCGCTGTCTACAATCTTGAGCTCTTCATGGCCGGAGCAACCGGCGCCCTCATCAAACAAAAAAGTGGTGAACACAGGGCGCACCCCCTTGAGCCAGTTATGGACATGCTGTCGGAAAAAAGCAACAAGGCATACCGTGAATTGATCGGTGCCGATGGATTTCTCACCTTCTTCCGTGAAGCCACCCCTATTGATATTATAGAGTCAACAAGAATCGGATCACGTCCAGCACGAAGAAGCGGCAAAACAAGTCTCAGCGACCTGCGTGCCATCCCATGGGTGTTCAGTTGGAACCAGGCACGCTTCTCCATTTCAGGCTGGTACGGAGTCGGATCCGCCCTTGAGCACCTTCACAACAACGCCCCGGAGACCTTTGAGGAGATCCGCACCCGCAGCCACGCATGGGCGCCCCTTCGCTACATCATCAGCAATGCCGACACCAGTCTGGCATCAGCCGACCTGCATATCATGCGCCAATACGCAGCTATGGTGAGTGACTCCACCATCAGAGAACGCATTCTGGGTATGATTGAGGCCGAATACCACAGAACCAAAACGCTTATTGAGTTGCTCTACGCCAAGCCTCTTGCAACCCAGCGCCTCAATGTCAACAAATTTATCGCCCCCCGTCGTGAAGGGCTCAACACCCTCCACCTGCAACAGATCAAGCTGCTCACCCAATGGAGGGAACTGCACCTTTCCGGGAAAAAAGAGGAGGGGGAGAAACTGCTGCTGGAGCTCTTTATGACGGTTAATGCCATATCGGGGGGATTACGCACCACGGGGTAGAAGCCAAAATGAAGGACTTGATGGTTTATCGCAGAACAAGAAAAGAAATATTTACGTATTTCAATTATTTACCTACCTTGCGTATGAAATATTGAAATCTTTTATTTTACCCGCCATGCTCTCAACCCTCAACGCTGCGGCACTGATTGGCATTGATGCCCTGAAGGTTACTGTTGAAATCAACGTTACGGCGGGCATTCCTTCGTTTACGGTGGTTGGTTTGCCCGACAATGCCATCAGGGAGAGCCGGGAGAGAATTCTGACCGCAATCAGAAACTCAGGGTTTACTATCCCGCCAAAAAAAATCACAGTCAACCTTGCGCCTGCCGACATAAAAAAGGAGGGAACTGCCTTTGATCTCCCGATCGCCATCGGGTTGCTTGGATCGCTTGACCTGATAGGCAACCGCTTCGAGGATACGCTCATTATGGGAGAACTGGCGCTTGATGGATCGCTGAGGAGAATCAATGGAGCACTCCCGGTGGCTATTATGGCAGGAAAAGAGCAGATAAAACGACTGATTGTGCCTCTGGCAAATGCGGCTGAGGCGGCTGTCGCTGTTTCAGCTTCAAGCTCCACCATTGAGGTATTCGGTGTTGAAAACCTGAATGAAACCGTTGCCCTGATGGGCGGAAAAAGCGGGCACAGACCGGTAACGGTCAATGTAGCAGCGCTGTTTGAAAAAGAACAGGAGTACCCTGTTGATTTTGCCGATATCAAGGGGCAGGGATCAGCAAAAAAGGCACTTGAAATTGCTGCGGCAGGCGGCCACAACGTCATCATGATCGGCCCTCCAGGCAGCGGTAAAACCATGCTGGCAAAAGGGCTGCCGGGCATTCTGCCCCCTCTCGGTTTTGAGGAGTCACTTGAAACCACAAAAATCTACTCCGTTGCCAACCTGCTGGAAAAAGAGCGACCTCTCATGGTTACAAGACCGTTCCGAAGCCCGCACCATACCACGAGCAATGTAGCGCTGATTGGCGGAGGCGCAACAGCCAAACCAGGCGAAGTGAGCCTTGCCCATAACGGCATTCTCTTTCTGGACGAACTTCCCGAATTCAGCCGCAACGCCCTGGAGGTGCTCCGCCAGCCCCTTGAAGATCGTGAAGTCACCGTATCAAGAATTTCCGTCACCACAAAATATCCGGCTGGCTTCATGCTCATTGCAGCCATGAACCCAAGCCCGGCTGGCGCTCTGAAAGACCGTGACGGAAACCTGACCGCGCCTCCCCAGCAGATTCAGCGCTATCTTTCAAAAATTTCCGGCCCGCTGCTCGACCGCATCGATATTCACATCGACGTGCCAAAAGTTGAAAACAGCGACCTCTTCGCCGCTTCGAACGCCGAAAACTCGGCAACTATCCGCCAGCGGGTCATAACTGCCCGCAACATCCAGCAGAAAAGATTTGCAACTACAGCATCACCAAAAATCTATACCAATGCCCAAATGAACTCGCGCCAGATCAAGAGTTTCTGCCGTCTCGACAAAGACAGCTCACAAAAACTGATGGATGCCATGAACCGCATGAACCTCTCAGCACGGGCGCACGACCGAATCATCAAGGTAAGCCGCACCATCGCCGACCTCGACGGCTCCGAACAAATCGCCATGAAACACCTCATCCAGGGCATTCAGTACCGCAACCTTGACCGCGATTTCTGGAGCTTCTGAGCAGGACGCCCCCAATCGTCAAGACTGGCCTTGAGTTCATCTACAATTTCCTCCGTCACCTGAGAGCCCCAGAACATGAAGGCTCACCAAAAAGGTGCAGAGAAATTTGCTGTTGACTGCATATATTTCCGCCTCAATATTCAAATTCAGACAGATTAACAAACCTTCCCACGGAGAACATCCATGAACGCAAGGGGAAAATTCCGTTACACCCTGCTGCTTGCCAGCTCACTCTGCACTGCTGTGCCCTCTTTTGCCGCAGAAACTGCTGAAAGCGTCGAAACCCGCATCAGCCGTCTTGATCAGGAGCTTGCCGAGCTGAAAGCACTGATGCGCAACAAGCCCGCTGCCACCGCAACTCCGGTAACGCTCTCGGCAACTTCAGGCGCAAAAGTGCAGTTTTACGGCTTTGCCCGGTTTGACACATCCTGTGATACAGGAGCAATATATCCAGGCAATTACGCTTTCTGGGCACTTCCTGAAAATGGCAGGAAAAATGACTCAGAATGGAATCTCACAGCAGGTGCCACAAGGATAGGGCTGAACCTCAGTGGAACTGATACAGAGAGAATGAAATTGACGGGCAATATCGAATTGGATTTTCTCACCAGTATTGCAACCGAAACCAACCAGGCACCGCGCCTGCGTCATGGCTACGTTAAAGCCTTCTGGCCTGCATCCGACTTCAGTATTCTTGCTGGCCAGACTTGGGATGTGCTCTCTTCTTTGATTCCGTTTGTGGATGACCCCGCCCTTCTCTGGGATGCCGGTAATATCGGTTCACGTCACCCGCAGATACGACTCACCAAGGGATTTTCGACTGGCAACAATGGACGCCTTGAAGTGGCAGTTGCTGCATCAAGAACCATTGGTGATAGAACCACTTTTCAAACTCTTGCTCTTCAAAATGACACAGGCAAAGATGCCTCCATACCTTCCTTTCAGGGACGCATGGCATTTTCTGAGCCACTTATTGTAAAAAACCAGCCTGCGACCATTGCCCTCTCAGGCCATTATGGTCAGGAAGAGTGGGACACCAATGGCACAGGGAGTTACAAAACGCTTGACTCATGGTCATGCAACCTTGAGCTTTCAATGCCGCTCAGCGACAGGATGCTCTTTGCAGGCGAATACTTTACCGGTTCCAATCTTGATGACTACCTGGGTGGAATCGGGCAGGGAGTAAACAGTACGGTAACAACTGACCCCAGGGAGATTCATGCTCAGGGTGGATGGGGAGCGCTCAGGTATACCATAAATCCGGAAACATCGGTGAGCCTCGGGGCTGGTATTGATGATCCAAAAGATAATGATTTAGCTACCGGTGCACGCTCACGAAACCAGACCATCTTCGCCAATGTCATTACCAAAATAACAGCAAACTTCATTCTCGGGCTTCAGCTCTCGGACTGGAAGAGTGGCTATAAAAATGCTGACGGGAGCAATGCTGTCAGGATTCAGAGTTCATTAACCTGCAAGTTTTAGGGCACCCACTTTAAAATCATTAAGAAAAATGACTATTGCCTCCTGAAGCAGTTGGCGTATCAATCCTTCCTCTGTTAACTGGTCATGGCAGCCCCTCCGCCACAGGCGATATTAGGATCGGAGACAACAATGCTCAACGGATGACAATCTCGGATGGCATGACGGTTAGCATTTGCAATTGACCTGAGCTCTGCACCATTTGGTAAAAGGCAACCATGGAGCTGAAATGCCGCCGGGGGATGAGCTCATGAAGCACCTGTTGTTTCACGGCAGCGGACAATCGGGCGGAGAGGCTTGCTCCATTGCCCTGCAGAAGAGATTCAAACCAGCTTTTCTGAACCGGATAGAGCATGATTCGTGGCTTTTTGCTCATATCCATTTTGGCGAGAAGCTGGGCAGCATGAATGGCATCAAAAAGTCCTCCCATACGATCAACCAGACCTGCCTTCAGCGCACGACTGCCTGTCCAGACTCTTCCTCCTGCAACAGAGTCTACCTGGGCAAGGGGCATCTTTCTTGAGGCTGCTACTTTGCCGATAAAATCATCATAGACCTCACCCGATGCGGCAACAAATTTGTTGTAGGCCTCGCCCTCCAGAGGCTTGAAGGGAGTATTGGCATCAGCATAGCGGCCTCGTGTTACAACATCACGCTTCAGACCGATTTTTTCGGCAAGTCCGCTGATATTGGGTTTCAGGGCGTAGACACCGATTGAACCGGTGATGGTCAGCGGTTGGGCAAAGATGGTTTTGCCTGCAAGGGCAGTCATATATCCGCCGGAGGCGGCAACGCCCGACATGGAAACCACGAGAGGTTTTTTCACCGCAGCCGAGTCGAGCATCTGGAGCATATCAGCCGATGCAAGGGCATCGCCGCCGGGGCTGTCGATGCGCAACACAAGCGCTTTGACCTTCTTGTCTTCCAGCACCTTGTCAAGAGAATTTTTCAGCGTCTCAACATCAATACCTTCAGTCAAATCCCCTGCAGAACGAACAATGGTACCCGACAGAGTAATCACGGCAATAGCTTCATCAGTGGTCGACTTCTGCGGCCATGTAACTGCAGGACGATACTCAGAAGCGCTGACAAAAGCATCATTATCACTGGAGAGCTCCTTGCCGGTAACTTTTCTGGTCAAAGCCCGCTGTAACTCCCAGAAAGAGGCTTCGCCGTCAACAAGCCCGACAGCTTTGGCTCTTTTAGCCGAAACCATCGCCTCATTGTTGATGAACGCCTCAAAGGAATTGCGGCTGATGGCACGCCGCTTCGATACGTAGGTGAGATAGTCGTCATAAACCTCATCAAGCAAGGCATTGATCTGCTCGAAGTACTCTTTGCTTGCTCCGGTTCTGACAAAGGGCTCAATGCCGCTCTTGTACTTTTTCCACTGCGAAGCCTGAACCTGAACACCTATTTTGCCCAGCGGAGTGGTATAAAAGAGTGATTCTGCTTTCAGGCCGTCAAGAAGGAGAAAACTGCCCCGTTCAACAATAATGGAATCTGAGGCTGCCGCAAGAAGATAGTCACTGTCTTCGGGGGAGCGCAGAAAGGCGGTGACTTTTTTACCCCCTTTGCGAACCTTTTCAATCGCCTCTCTCAGCACAGCTACCTTTGCCGGAGTTGTCTGAATCCCTCCGATATCGAGCACGACCTCCCTGACCCGCTCATCAGCCGCAGCATGATCGAGCAGAAAGAGCATCTCCTGAAGAGAGAGAGGCCCACGTGAGGGCATAAAGGGCAGCGATGAGCTTTCATTGCGGATTTCATCAATACCACCGTTGAGAGGCAGAACAAGCACAAAGCGATCGGGAATGGAATGCGACGATCGAAGAGCCCAGAAAAGCCCGGCAAAAAGCAATATTGGAATTATAACAAGGGCGAGGCACCCGTTACGGAAACAGCCCCGCCTCTTTTTTGGCGTATTGGTATTATTCATAAAGGATACAACTTACCCGATGTCCATTATTGTTTTGTTCCTGAAGCTTTGGTTCTCTATGGCCGCACTCCGCTATTGCAACTGGGCAACGGGGGTGAAAACTGCATCCGGAGGGCATATTAAGTGGCCCTGGCAAATCACCGGTCAATAAAATTCGCTCTTTTTTTGCGCCAAATTCAGGATTTGGAATTGCCGACAGAAGTGCCCTGGTGTAGGGATGTTGAGGGTTGGCATAGAGTTCGCCGGATTCGGCAATTTCAACAATCTTTCCAAGATACATCACCGCAACCCTGTCGGAAATATATTCAACAACCGAGAGGTCATGAGCAATGAAAAGATAGGTCAATCCCAGATCTCGCTGAAGATCCTTGAGGAGATTAATTATCTGCGACTGAATTGAGACATCAAGCGCCGAGACCGGCTCATCGCATATAATAAATTTCGGGTTGACCGCAATCGCCCTTGCAATACCGATTCGCTGCCTTTGCCCTCCTGAAAATTGATGCGGATAACGGCTGACATACTCCCTGTTCAACCCGACAACATCAAGCAGCTCCTCAATCCGCTTGCGGGCCGCCTCTCCACGGGCAATCCCGTGAACCTGCAACACCTCGCCAAGCATCTGTCCAACCGTTAAACGGGGGTTCAGTGAGCCAAAAGGATCCTGAAAAATCATCTGCATCTCTTTGCGGAGAGAACGGAACTCACGATTGCCAATAGCGGAAATCTCCTGACCTTCAAACTCTATTTTCCCGGTTACAACAGGATGGCCAAGACGAATCAAGGCCCTTCCGAGGGTGGTTTTTCCGCAACCTGACTCCCCCACCAGACCGAGCGTCTCTCCCCGAAACAGATCAAAAGAGAGGCCGTTTACCACCTGTATTGGCTGAGGCTTACCCATAACCCCGCTTTTTTTGCCCGCAAAATGCACCCGCAAGTCGCTGACCGACAATAACCGCCCTTTTTCCCTCATCTTTCGCTGAATGCTGTTTATCGTTTTTTTATTATTATAATGAAAAACGATTAAGAATCTACCATAACAAACCCTTTGTTCAAGCCTCTCTTTTGCCCTTGCACACTGAACCGTCACATACCGGAACACTGTACGTTGTTGCAACGCCTCTCGGCAATCTCGAAGACATTACCCTGAGAGCGATAAAATCCCTGAAGCAATCGGGGGCGATTGCCTGCGAAGATACGCGCCATGCTTCAATTCTGCTGAAGCATCTCGATATTTTGGGCAAAAAACTGATCAGTTACCACAATTATAATGAACCAAGAGCGATCGGACAAATTATTGCACTGCTTGAGGAGGGCACTGACGTCTCGCTTATCACCGATGCAGGAACCCCTGTAATCAGCGATCCGGGATATGCGCTGCTCCACGCCCTTCATGAAAAGAACCTGAAGATTATCCCGATCCCGGGGCCAAGCGCCCTGACCGCAGCACTCTCTGCCTGTCCGCTTCCGGTCAACAATTTTTTCTTTGCCGGCTTTCTTCCTCATAAAAAAGGGCGAAAAAGCCGTCTCGAATATCTTGCTGGCCTGCACGCCTCTTTTGTTCTGTACGAGTCGCCCTACAGGATCATGAAACTCCTTGACGAAGTGAAGCATCTCTTGCCTGATGCGCAAATATTCGTTGGGCGGGAGATGACAAAAATATATGAGGAGTACCTTACTGGATCAATAGAAGAGATCCGGCAACACCTTGCCAATGGCAAAACGAGAGGCGAGTTTGTTGTTATTGTCCATCCAGCCGGAAAAAAAACAATCAAATCAGAAGAGAACCATGCAGATCATCACTGAACCCGCCGAGATGCAGGCCATTGCTGAAAAGCTGCGCCTTAACCGTCAGCTTATTGGGGTCGTCATGACCATGGGTGCACTGCACGAAGGACATCTCGCTCTTGTAAAGCTTGCCCAAAAGAGTGCAGGAACCGTTATTCTCACCATTTTTGTGAACCCAAGGCAGTTCGGGCCAACTGAAGATCTCCACAGTTACCCCCGCCCTTTCGAGCAGGATGTGGCTCTTGCCAAATCAGCAGGTGTCGATTACCTCTTTGCGCCTGAATTGTGCACAATTTACCCTGAACACTTTCAGACTGCGGTGCAATGCGGCTCGCTCGGCGATCGATTTGAAGGACGGCAGAGGCCGGGCCATTTCAACGGAGTGGCTACAGTTGTCACCAAACTGTTCAATATCACAAAACCTCACAAAGCAATCTTTGGAGAAAAGGATGCACAGCAACTTGCCATTATCCGGCAACTTGTGGCAGATCTCAATTTGAATATTGCCATTGTTGGCGCTCCTGTTGTCAGGGAAGAAAACGGACTGGCGGTAAGCTCAAGAAATATCTATCTCTCAAGCCAGGAGCGCAGCACAGCAGGCGTACTTTACCAGGGGCTTTGCCATGCCGAAAAACGCATTGGCGGGCGAGAGAAAAACCTTCTGACCATTGCGAAAGAGGTTGAAGAGATGATCAGCTCAACTCCCGGATGCCGCACCGACTACGTCAGTTTTGTCGATGAAGAGAGGTTTGAACTGACTGAAACTGCTGAAGAGGGTAAAGAGTACCGGCTGCTTATTGCCGCTTATTCAGGAAGCATCCGGCTCATCGACAACGTGAAGATTCGAGCCTGATTGCAGGCAGAGAACGGTATACCGGAAGAGTCTTTTTTATATTATATTGGCGAACAGTTTTATTGTTTGAGAAAAACGAACGACATTTTTATCACTATTTACAACCCGATTCCATGATTATCAACAAAGCAATTGATCTCGGCCAGGGCAAAATAATTTCGATCGAAACCGGCAAAATGGCAAAACAGGCTGACGGTGCCGTGGTTGTCCGCCTTGGCGACACTATGGTGATCGCAACGGTTGTATCAAGCAAAAAAACTCCTCCGCCCAACCAGGACTTTTTCCCCCTCCAGGTTGAATACCGCGAAAAATATTCTGCCGCAGGCAAATTCCCCGGAGGCTTTTTCAAGCGCGAAAGCCGCCCCTCCGAAAAAGAGATTCTTTCAGCAAGGCTGATCGACCGTGCCCTCCGGCCACTCTTTCCTGACGGCTACCTCTATGAAACCCAGATCATCGTCACGGTTATCTCCTCTGACCAGATCAATGATGCCGACGTGCTTGGTGGCCTGGCTGCTTCAGCAGCCATCATGGTCTCCGACATTCCTTTCCATAACCCGATGTCGGAGGTGAGGGTTGGCAGAATCAACGGGCTTTTCATTATCAATCCTGACATTAACGAGTTGCTCGATAGTGACCTTGATATCTGTATTGGCGGCACTGCCGATACTATCTGTATGCTTGAAGGGGAGATGAAGGAGATTTCCGAGGCGGAGATGGTTGACGCGATCAAGTTTGGCCACACAGCAATCAAAAAGCTCTGCGCTCTCCAGAGCGAAATAGCGGCAGAGGTTGCAAAACAGCAACGCCCCTTTACTCCGACAGCAATACCGGCAGAACTTACCGAAGTGGTTCGCGAACTCTGCGAAACTCGTCTGAAAGAGCTTGCCTATACCCCGCTTGCCAAAGAAGACCGGGCAGATCAGACAGCCCTTATCTACCGTGAAACCATTGCGACAACCACTGATCACTTCAAGTCAACACTCAGCAGCGATGATATTGCCGCTGATCCGCTGAAAGCACTCTGTGTGAACCACCATATTATTGAAGAGCAGATTCATGCGGTCGAAAAGAGGGTCATGCGCCACATGATTCTTGACGATTCAAAACGGCTTGATGGTCGAGCTCTTGATGAGGTACGCCCGATCAGCATTGAACTGGGCATCATCCCGAGAGCTCACGGTTCAGCGCTCTTCACCCGAGGCGAAACCCAGGCTCTTGTCACCATTACTCTCGGCACCAAAAAAGATGCCCAGTCCGTCGATACACTGACAAACAGCGCCGATAAAAAATTCTATCTCCACTACAATTTTCCGCCCTTCAGCGTTGGTGAGTGTGGGAGACTCGGAAGTATCGGGCGCAGGGAGATTGGCCACGGTAATCTTGCCGAACGCTCCATCAAGATGGTAGCTCCCACCCAGGAGGAGTTCCCTTACACCATCCGCATCGTTTCGGATATTCTTGAATCGAACGGCTCTTCATCGATGGCTTCGGTCTGCGGTGGAACGCTTGCCCTGATGGATGGTGGTGTGCCGATTAAAAAGCCGGTATCGGGTATCGCCATGGGGCTGATCAAAGAGGGAGCCTCCTATGCTGTCCTCTCCGATATTCTCGGCAATGAGGATCACCTTGGGGATATGGATTTCAAGGTATCAGGCACCAAAGATGGTATTACCGCCTGCCAGATGGACATCAAGATTGACGGGCTTGACTATCATATTCTTGAAACCGCTCTTGAGCAGGCACGCAGAGGACGGCTTCACATTCTCGGCGAAATGGAGAAAGCGATCTCCTCCACCCGTCAGGAACTTGCAAACTTTGCTCCAAAACTGACCACCATCAAGGTGCCGGTTGACTGTATCGGCATGATTATCGGCAAAGGTGGAGAGACTATTCGCAGCATTACGGAAGAGACCGGCGCCGAAATCAATATTGATGATGACGGAACCGTCACTATTGCCTGCTCGACCAGTGAGGGCACCAACGCTGCGCTGGCCACCATAAAAAGCCTTACCGCCAAACCTGAGGTTGGCACGATCTATGTCGGCAAGGTGCGCGATATTCGTGATGAGCTTGGTGCCTTTGTGGAGTTCCTTCCCAAAACAGATGGGCTTGTACACATCTCTGAAATATCCAGCACCAGAGTGACAAAAGTGAGCGATCACCTGACGATCGGGGATAAGGTAACCGTCAAGCTGGTTGATGTCCGCAAGGATCCCCGCACAGGAAAAACAAAATTTGCTCTCTCTATAAAGGCTGTTGAGCAGGATAAACCCAAAGAGAGCGGTACTGAAAGTAACTGAACGCAACAACGCTGAAAGAGCAGTACAGGCAATACTGTACTGCTCTTTTTATTTCATCCATACACCATGAAATACGATTTTTCCTCAATAGAGGCCAAATGGCAAGCCATGTGGCGGGCAGAGAACAGCTTCAAAACCGGAGAAGGTTCCGCCAAACCGAAATACTATGTGCTCGACATGTTTCCCTACCCCAGCGGTACCGGGCTCCATGTCGGTCATCTCGAAGGATACACGGCTTCGGATATTATCGCCCGCTACAAACGAAGCCGGGGCTATAATGTACTCCACCCGATGGGCTGGGATGCGTTTGGACTTCCCGCTGAGCAATTTGCCATCAAAACAGGCACACACCCTAAAGCCACCACGGAAGAGAATATCCGCAGCTTCAAGGGGACCCTTCAAGCGATGGGCTTCTCCTACGACTGGTCACGGGAGATCAACACCACAGATTCGGGCTACTTTAAATGGACCCAGTGGATTTTTCTGAAGCTTTACGACATGGGGCTTGCCTATATGTCGGAGGTGGATGTCAACTGGTGCGAAGAGCTGAAAACGGTTCTTGCCAATGAAGAGGTGGATGAAAAAGTTAACGACGGCTATACTGTTGTCCGACGCCCGCTACGGCAGTGGGTGCTGAAAATCACCGCTTACGCCGACCGCCTGCTTGCTGATCTTGACGAACTTGACTGGCCTGAAAATGTCAAGCAGATGCAGCGCAACTGGATTGGCCGCTCGGAAGGTGTTGAAATTGATTTTGAGCTGCGATGCCATGATAAAAAACTTAAAGTCTACACCACAAGGCCTGACACCCTTTTTGGAGCGACCTATCTGGTTATTTCACCAGAACATCCCTTGGCCGAAAAGCTTGCCACCGCACCGCAGTTGATTGAAGTGAAAAACTATATCTGCCAGGCTAAACTAAAAACTGAACTTGAGCGAACGGGACTTCAGAAAGAGAAAACAGGTGTTTTTACCGGCTCTTATGCCATTAATCCCGCAACGGGTGAGCCACTGCCGATATGGATCTCAGACTTTGTACTGATCAGCTATGGCACCGGCGCTATTATGTCGGTGCCTGCCCATGACAGCCGTGACTGGGAGTTCGCAAAACAGTACAACCTGCCAATCATTGAGGTGATCAAAAGCCCGCATGATGTTCAAACGGAAGTTTTTGAAGATAAAAACAGCCTCTGTGTCAACTCCTCCAACAGCGAAATTTCACTTGACGGACTTGCCTTCAGCGAAGCATTCGAGCGGATGGCCTCATGGCTTGAAACAAAAAGTATTGGTGAAAAAAAGGTGAACTACAGGCTGCGCGACTGGATATTCAGCCGCCAGCGTTACTGGGGGGAGCCAATCCCGATCAAACATTATGACGACGGCACCCTTCGACTGGAAACCGATATCCCCCTTCTGCTTCCTGAAGTTGAGGCCTACCATCCATCATCAACCGGTGAATCGCCTCTTGCCAATATTGCGGAGTGGCTCTACGGAACTGACGAGCATGGTGCGTTCAGAAGAGAGACCAACACCATGCCACAGTGGGCAGGGAGCTGCTGGTACTACCTCCGCTTTATCGATCCAGAAAACAGCCAGCTACTGATCGATCCAGAGAAGGAGCACTACTGGATGAACGTCGATCTCTATATCGGCGGCGCAGAACATGCCGTCCTTCACCTGCTTTATGCCCGGTTCTGGCACAAGGCACTTTTTGATCTCGGTGTTGTAAGTACAAAAGAGCCATTCAAAAAGCTCTTCAACCAGGGGATGATTCTTGGAGAGGACAATGAGAAAATGTCAAAATCACGAGGCAATGTCATTCCGGCTGATCACGTCCTGAAGAGGTACGGTGCCGATGCTGTTCGCCTCTATGAGATGTTTCTCGGCCCGCTCGAGCAGGTGAAACCCTGGAACACGAATGGCATTGAAGGCATAAGCCGTTTTCTGTCGAAGGTGTGGCGACTGGTCTATCCTGAATATGATGCCCCGGCAACATCACTCTTTTCGGATCCAATTCCCGAAGAGCTGTTGAGGCGCATGCACAAAACCATAAAAAAAGTTGGTGAAGACACTGAAAATCTCAAGTTCAATACTGCTATTTCAGAAATGATGGTCTTTGTCAACGAGTTGCACAAGGCCCTTTGCAATAATCGCTGCGCCGTTGAAACACTGCTCATCCTGCTTGCACCATACGCTCCCCATATCGCCGAGGAACTGTGGGAGGCCATTGGTCACAGCAGTTCAATCAGCACAGAATCTTTTCCCTTCTACAATCCAAAGCTTGTCGAAGATACGGTGCTGACCATTGCCGTGCAGATTAACGGGAAATTGAGAGGCACCTTTCTTGCCCCGGCCAAATGCCCGAAAGAGCAGCTCCTCACTGAGGCTAAAAAGGTGGCGCAGGTGGCTAAATTTTTTGAAGGCAAAACAATCATCCGCGAGATTGTTGTTGTGGATAAACTTGTTAATTTTGTCGTACAATGAACTCGAAAAAAAACAGCTTTACGTCAAAATTCTTGCTGTTAACATTATTTATGATATAATTCAGGCGGAAGGCATTAATCTTGCAATAAGGCTTTTAATGTCAGTTCCAACTCGTTATTTTCCGTGTTCCCGAATACCTGTGATGGGGGTAATGTCCTTTTTCTCAACGCATAAAACCTGGAATCAATGGCTACGGACGAAACAACACCTAACGTGCAACAAGAGGCATCAATCAGCTCTGTACTGACTGAGAAACGAAAATTTCCCCCTCCGCCGGAGTTTTCGAAGAATGCCCACGTCTCTTCAATGGAAGAGTATGAGAAGCTTTATGCCGCAGCAGAAGCAGATCCAGAGGCATACTGGGCAGGAATTGCTGAACAGTTCCACTGGTTCAAAAAATGGGATACTGTACTGGAATGGAACAGCCCCTACGCAAAATGGTTTAATGGCGGCAAAACCAATATCTGCTATAATGCCCTTGATGTTCATGTCAAAAGTTGGAGAAAGAACAAAGCTGCCATTATCTGGGAAGGCGAAGAGGGAAACCAGCGGGTGCTGACTTATGGAGAGCTGCACCGCCAGGTTTGCAAGTTTGCCAACGTGCTGAAAATCGCTGGCATCAAGCCAGGAGACCGGGTTGCGATCTATATGGGCATGGTACCGGAATTGGTCATCTCCGTTCTTGCCTGTGCCCGTGTTGGCGCTGTTCATAATGTTATTTTTGCAGGATTCTCAGCTCACGCCATTACGGAGCGTGTCAATGATTCACGCGCCAAGATGATCATCTGCGCAGACGGTTCCAGACGCCGCGGAGGCTCAATCAACCTGAAAAACATCGTTGACGAAGCTATCGTCAACACACCTTCAGTTCGCAACGTCATGGTACTCAAGGCAACCGGCGACACTGTCCACATGCACGACGGCATGGACCATTGGTGGCACGATCTCATGGGTCTTGCATCCGATGAGTGTGAACCGGTAGAAGTAGAATCAGAACATCCGCTCTTTGTGCTCTACACAAGCGGCTCAACCGGAAAACCAAAAGGAATTCTGCATACGACCGCCGGATATATGGTCCACGCAGCAAGCTCTTTCAAATACGTTTTCGATATCAAGGATGAAGATATCTACTGGTGTACGGCTGATGTCGGCTGGATTACCGGACACAGCTATATGGCTTATGGCCCGATGCTCAACGGCGCAACCATGCTCATGTATGAAGGCGCTCCGAACTATCCCCAGTGGGATCGCTTCTGGGATATCATCAACCGCCACAAAGTAACGATTCTCTATACCGCACCAACCGCTATCCGCGCCTTTATCCGCGCCGGGAACGAGTGGGTCACCAAACACAACCTCAACTCGCTCCGCCTTCTCGGCAGCGTAGGAGAACCAATCAACCCTGATGTCTGGATGTGGTATCACAAGGTTGTCGGACAGGAAAGATGTCCGATTGTCGACACCTGGTGGCAGACGGAAACCGGTGGCATCATGGTCTCCCCACTACCAGGCGCAACCCCGACCAAACCCGGCACCGCAACTCGACCACTGCCGGGTATTATGGTTGACGTAGTCCGCAAAGATGGCACCCCCTGCGAAGCCAATGAAGGTGGCTATCTCGTCATCAAAAAGCCTTGGCCATCAATGCTCCGTACCATTTATGGTGATAATGCCCGCTATGAAAAAACCTACTGGTCCGACTTCAAGGACATGTACTT
>SESD01000268.1_pt1 | contig 32142 bp, 40 predicted proteins | sample 3171411 | NCBI WGS metagenome assembly SESD01 (sample SAMN06051880, study PRJNA518727) | freshwater metagenome | biome: subpolar coniferous forest; feature: holomictic lake; material: water; isolation source: holomictic Lake 442, 16.5 m depth | place: Canada: near Kenora, Ontario | collected...
CTAACTCCTCCAGAATTTTACGGGCCAAACGACAACTGGCCCGCATCCCCACGACCCCCGCCGCATCCTTGATCGGAATCGTCGGCATGGCCCAAGGGGCCTTAGCGAAGGGTGATGACGATACCGCCCAATGCGATGATCGCGATGATCACAAGAAGCCAAGCGATCTGCCGCTCAGAAATAGCACCTGAGGTGGAACCAGGACCACTCACGCTACGTCCCTTGATCCGGCCCTTCTTCAAAAACCCATCGTAATGCCTTTGCAGCAGATAAGTTTCCGCCTGCCGCATCGTGTCGAGCATCACCCCGACAATGATCAGTAGCCCAGTACCGCCGAAAAACTGAGCCGTGATACTAGGAACACCAAGGAAATTCTGAACAATCATCGGCAAGACAGCCAAGGCCGTTAAGAAAATTGCACCAGCAAAGGTCAATCGCGTCATTGAGTAATCTAGAAATTGCGCTGTTGTCTCACCAGGACGTACCCCAGGGATAAAGCCACCGTGCCGCTTCATATCATCAGCAATTTGTATCGGGTTGAAAACCATCGCCACCCAGAAGTAAGAGAAGAAAAAAATCATGCCCGCATAAAGAACGTAGTGGAGAGATCCACTGGCCAATGCCGACGAAATGCGATTGGCCATTGGTGAACCAGGGAAGAGAAACCCTAAAATACTCGCGGGAAAAAGCAGAATAGCGTTGGCGAAGATGATCGGCATCACCCCAGCATAATTAACTTTGAGAGGAAGGAAGGAGGTCTGCCCACCATAAACCCGATTTCCACGAACCTGTTTGGCGTACTGCACGCTCACTTTTCGCAATGCCTGCGTTAACGAGATCGTCGAGGCGATCACCGTGAAGAGGAAAGCCAGCAAAAGAAAGAGTACAAAGGGACTGATCGGCTCACGCCCACTGCCCGCGGGAGGAACAAAAACCTGCCATCCAGCGACCAAAGCTGCGGGCAAGCGCGCCACGATCCCGATAGTGATGATTAAGGAAATACCGTTGCCAATGCCCTTTTCCGTAACTTGCTCCCCAATCCACATCAAGAGCATCGTGCCCGCCGTCAATGTGATCACTGTGATAATCCGGAAACCAATACCAGGTTCCGCCACCAGCGGTCCTAACCTTTGAATCACCTGATCGATCCCTGAAAAAATCGGAATTTTGGATGGGTTCTCAAAGCTGACCGCCAAGAGATACCCCTGAACGATGCAAAGAATCAGCGTGCCCCAACGGGTGTACTGGGTGATCTTCTGCCGACCCCCCTCCTCCCGCACCAGTTTCCCTAGCGAAGGAATTACCCCCGTAGCCAACTGCATGACAATGCTCGCACTAATATAAGGCATGATCGTCAGTGAAAAGATCGCGCAGTTTTCTAGCGCACCACCGCTGAAAAGATTAAAGAGCCCAATGACACTTCCCTGATCCTGCTGATCCACCACCGAGCGGAAAAACTCACCCAAGACCACCGGGTTAATCCCAGGACAAGGAATCGAGGCTCCGATCCGCACCACCACGATCAGCGCGAGAGTGAAGATGATCCGCTGACGTAACTCAGGGATCTTGAAGCAATTTAAAAGGGCGTGGAGCATGGCCCGTCAGAGACCCCTCAGGGCCTATTTCTTCAGCAGGGTGACTTTCGCACCCGCCGCCTCAAGCGCTTTTTTGGCCGATGTACTGGCCGCATGCACCTCGAGGATGAGATTTTTTGGTTTCAGCTTTCCGCCACCGAGAATCTTAACCCCTTCCCAATCCCCTTTAACCAAGCCGTGAGAACGGAGAATCTCTTCGTTGACCTTCGCACCATCCGAAAATACATCGAGCCCATCTAAATTCACATGGGCGTAGCGAATGGTGAAAACCGCATTGTTAAAACCACGCTTCGGAATACGGCGGATCAAAGGCATCTGCCCTCCTTCGAATCCCAAACGCAGGCTGCCTCCCGAACGAGCTTTTTGTCCCTTATGACCCTTACCAGAAGTTTTTCCTTTGCCCGACGATTCCCCTGAACCGAGGCGCTTCCGACGATGGCGGGCTCCAGGACGGGGAGAGGTCGTACTCATACCGCTACCTCCTGTACCGGACGAGGCGCACGTTTCTTTCCACGAGATTCGAGGATCTGGGTGCGGGTCCGAAGACGCGAAAGGGCATCCACCGTCGCCTTGACCACATTGGCCGGGTTACTCGAGCCCATCGACTTGGCCAAAACATCCTTCACCCCGGCCGCTTCCAAAACAGAGCGTACTCCGCCACCTGCAATCAAACCCGTTCCCAAAGAAGCGGGACGAAGTAGAACACGACCCCCGCCAAACACTCCATTGACCTCATGAGGGAGAGTGCTCGGCCCGATGTTGTAAGTGTAGAGATTCTTCTTAGCGTTTTCCGTGCCTTTGCGGATCGCTTCCGCCACCTCCCGCGCCTTACCAAATCCTACCCCAACCTTCCCCTTCTTATCACCGACCACCAAGAGAGCGCTAAAGCTAAAACGACGCCCACCTTTGACCACCTTGGCGCAACGATTGACGAAAACAACCTTCTCAAACATGTCGGAAGGAGTCCGAGTGCGATCACGCCGCGCCGCAGGCTCCGATTTCGGAATAAATTCCGACGTTTTTGAAAACGCCTTTTCAGGGGCGACTTCGACCTCTTTGACTAGGTCTTTGTTTTCGTTAGGGGGAACAGTACTCATCAATATACCTCTTTAGAATTTTAAGCCGGCCGTACGCGCCGCTTCGGCAAAAGCTTTCACTTTGCCATGATAAAGAAAACCACCACGATCAAACACCACATCGGAAACCCCTTTTTTCGAGGCGCGCTCGGCTACCGCTTGCCCCAACTTGGCGGCCCCAGCCACATTCGCACGGATCGATTTTTTCAGTCCTTCTTCTAAACTAGAAGCCGCTACCAGAGTCTTGCCCGCGGAATCATCGATCACCTGAGCATAAATATGTTTGCCGCTGAAAGAGACACACAACCTGGGCTTGGTCGCCTCTCCGCGTAAACGCAGACGAATCCGTTTATGAATTCGAATGCGACGTTCCCGACGATGTTGGGCTGGATTAGGCATAAAAGTTTAGGCGGACTTACTTTGCGCGGTCTTCCCTTCCTTGCGGCGGATGGTCTCACCCACATAACGCACCCCTTTGCCCTTGTAAGGCTCAGGCGGGTGGTAACCACGGATATCAGCTGAAACCGCGCCGACCAACTGCTTGTCCGGACCTTCCACGGTCAGACGAGTATTGTCCGTAACCGTGATCTTGATCGTGTCGGGTACAGGATATTCAATCGGATGCGATTTACCTAGGTTAAGCACCAATTTCTTGCCCTGAAGATTCGCCTTAAAGCCAACCCCGTGAATCTCCATCTTCTTGACGTATCCCGTGCTCACACCCTGAACTAAATTATTCACCAAACTACGAGCCAATCCGTGCATCGACCGCGCCATCCGCTCATCCGAATCCCGCACAATATGCACCACGCCCGCTTCCAGCTTAGCAGTGACCTTAGGAGGGAGTTCCATTCCTAGCTTACCCAAAGGGCCTTCCGCACGAAAGCGACGCCCCTCCAGGAAAACCTTTACGTTCGCGGGCACAAGAACAGGAGATTTGCCGATGCGGGACATATTACCAGACCACGAGGAGCAGTTCCCCGCCTACGTTTTGTTTCTTCGCATCCTCACCAGAAAGAACCCCTAGCGGAGTGGAAAGGATCGAAACACCCAAACCACCTAAATACTTTGGAATCTCACGTACCCCCACGTAGCGCCGCAATCCGGGCTTGGACAAACGACGAATGCAGGTGATCGCCTTCCCGTTGCGCGCACTGGCCACCTTCATGGAAATATGGAAATCACTATGCTTCCCCTCCTTCTTCAACTCAAAATCTTCGATAAACCCCTCTTTTTTCAAGATGGCCAAGACATTTCCCCTCATTCGAGAATGCTTCGCGCGGACATTTTTCAGCCCAGCCACCGAAGCGTTTCGGATCTGCGTAATAAAATCTGCTAATGGATCAGTTACCATAAATTCCTTACCAGCTCGCTTTCGTCACCCCAGGAATTTCCCCACGTAGGGCCATTTCCCGGAACTGAATACGGCTGACACCGAAACGCCGAATATAACTACGACGACGGCCAGTAATCGAACACCGGTTATACTTCCGGGTCGAAAACTTTGGTTTCTTCTTCTGCTTAAGCCGCCAGCACTTCTTGGCCATGAGGTGTCTCCTTATTGCCGGTCTTGGCGGCTTGGTCTGGCGAGTGTGATCTCGCAATGAAAGGCATACCCATTTGCACCAGCATCTCGCGGGTTTCTTCCCGGTCTTTGCCAGAGGTTACAAAGGTCACATCAAATCCTAGATTACGCTTTACCCGATCAATCTCGATCTCCGGGAAAATCGAATGATCCTTTACCCCGAGCGTGTAACCACCCCGCCCGTCAAATCCACCATTCGGGATTCCGCGGAAATCACGAATCCTAGGCAAAGCCGCCCGAATAAAGCGCAAGAGGAAGTCATACATCATTTTACCTCGCAAGGTCACTTTGCAGCCGATTTCCTGGTGCAAACGAAGATTGAAGTTCGAGATACTCTTTTTCGAACGAGTTTTGATCGGCTTTTGTCCTGTGATCATCGTCAGGTCATTCAAGGCATCTTCTAAGGCCACTTTAATGTCAGTCGCCGAGCCCACAGAGCAGTTCAGCACAATTTTCTCCAACTTCGGCACTTGGTGCGTGTTGGTGTACCCGCGAATCTTGATCATCGCAGGAACCACTGTTTTCAAATAATGAACTTTAAGATCGTTTTCCATAACTTACTTCTTCCCCTTCACCGTCTTCTCTTTGCCCTTCTTGGCCGCTGCCTTCTCCCCTTTGGGCCGCGAGATCAGCTTTAAGTTCGAGATGTGCACCGTGCCCTCACGCTCCATCACCCCGCCCTTCGGGTTCTCTTGGGTCGGCCGAACATGTTTCTTGATCATGTTCACCCCTTCGATCAAAGCCCTTGAAGAGTTCGTGATAATTTCAAGCACCTTCCCCTTGCGACCCCGTTGGGAGCCGCTAATCACCAAAACCTCGTCTCCCTTATGTACATGAAAAGTCGTCATAAAATAATTTAGAGAACCTCAGGTGCTAAGGAAACAATCTTCATGAAATTCCGATCACGCAGTTCCCTCGCGACCGGACCAAAAATACGAGTGCCCCGCGGATTGGAATCCTTGTCAATGATCACTGCGGCGTTGCTATCAAAACGAAGATAAGATCCATCCGTCCGACGAATCGGATAACGCGTACGCACAATTACCGCACGCACCACTTCGCTCTTCTTCACCGTACCATCGGGAGCCGCTTCTTTTACGTTGGCCGTCACGATATCACCAATACGCGCCACCATCGTCTTACGACCAATCACCCCGATCATCGTGGCCCGACGAGCGCCCGTGTTATCTGCAATGTTAATCCAGGAACGAATTTGAATCATGCCAGTACCTCTGCTTTGCTCTCAGCCTGTTTAACCACTTCCACTAAATTCCAGCGCTTGAGACGGCTGAGCGGACGACAGGCTACGATGCGCACCATATCACCCTCTTTCGCCTTCTTCTCTTCGTCATGAGCATAAAACTTTTTCCGCAGACGGATGATCTTTTTGTACTTGGGATGAGGCATCCGGCGTTCCACCTGCACGACAATCGTCTTTTCCATCTTGGCGGAGATCACTTCGCCAGTCAGCTCCTTCAGTACGGAGATATGTTCTGCAGTGGTTGTCATTACGCGCCTTTTCCTGGAGTCGCTAAACGAGACTCCGAACGGGCGGTTTCAATCCGAGCAATCGTCCTGCGAATCTCTCGCAACCGAGTCGGTTTTTCCAGCTGCCCAGACTGCTGTTGGATACGGAGCTGAAAGCGCTCGCGACGGAGTTCTTCCGTCTTACGCTCCAACTCGGCCGCTTTCAGGCCTCTAAATTCTTCGATCTTCAAAATACTAATCTCCTCTCGCGAGTGATAAAGCGAGTCGCCATCGGTAGCTTGCTCGCCGCTAGCCGAAAGCACTCCTTCGCATCAAGTTCCAATAAACCGTCGAGCTCGAAAAGGATAGTCCCTGGCTTAATAACTGCCACCCAAAACTCAGGCTGCCCCTTCCCTTTTCCCATCCGTGTTTCTGGGGGGCGGGAGGTAACCGACTTGTCCGGGAACACCCGAATCCACAATTTACCCTTCCGATTCATGTTTCTTGTCAGCGCAACTCGCGCCGCTTCGATCTGAATGTTCGTCAACCAGCAACGACCCAGGGACTGTAAACCGAAGGCGCCGAAGGCCAAAGTAATGCATCGCGTGGCGAAGCCCTTGCGGCTACCGCGCTGCGTTTTGCGGAATTTTACGCGTTTGGGGAGTAAAGGCATAGTGGTAGATCCGCCAGTTAAGCGGCTTCGTCTCCTAGGCAGATCCAGACTTTAACCCCGATTTTTCCTGCCACCGTCAGGGCCTCAGCAAATCCGTAATCAATATTCGCACGCAAGGTGTGCAAAGGAACTTTTCCTTCGTGGTACTGCTCTGTCCGCGCGATTTCTCCCCCACCCAAACGTCCTCCCACCCGAATCTTCACCCCAGCCGCCCCGAAATCCAGAGTGGTCTGCAAAGCTTTCTTCATCGCGCGACGGAACGAAACCCTGCGCTCCAACTGCAAAGCAATATTTTCTGCCACCAGCTGAGCATCCAACTCCGGATTCTTAATTTCCTTCACATCGATGAGCAACTCCCGATTCGGCGTCAGCGCTTGGGTATCTTCGCGCAACTTATCCAGCTCACTCGCTTTACGCCCGATGACCAGTCCTGGACGAGCAGTGTGTAAGGTCACCCGCACGCGATTCGAAGCCCGCTCAATCACCACCTTGGAAATCGCCGCACTCTCCAAACGCTTCTTAATGAAATTACGAATGGTGTAGTCCTCGTGTAGAAAAATGGGGAAATTCTTTTTATTCGCATACCACACCGAGCTCCAGTTCCGCCGGAGGGGTAAACGAAATCCAACTGGATGAGTCTTTTGTCCCATAACGCCTTATTCCTTTGCCGGAGCTTTCACTCGGGCCACTTTCTTTTCTTTCTTCTCCGCCTTGGCCGCCTCGGGCGGTGCTTCCTGTAAGGTCATCCGAATATGGCTGGTCCGCTTCCGAATCGGACCTGCACTGCCACGGGCTTTCGGTTGAAAACGATGAAAAGTAGGACCTTCCCCAACCATAATCTCATGCACCACAAGATTCTCCGCGGGAATCGAGTGCTTGTTCTCCGCATTGGCCACCGCCGAACGCAGTGTCTGCACCAAAAGACGAGCCGATTTCTGCGGGGCAAAACGCAAACGGGCGTCTGCTTCTGGAGCGCGTAGCCCCCGTAGGCAGCGGGCGATATCCCGTATTTTAAAGGCGGACATACGCGCGTACTTCATTTCTGCGCGAGCAGTGCGAATTTCTGTACTCATTTTTGTGCGAGAACCGAAACTCGGTCCCCTACCTTGGGTTGAATGCCATCCGTCAGCTTTTCCGTCATTCCAGCAGAAATGAGTTCACGGACTTCCAACAGACGACAATTTCCAATCACCTGATCCCCACGCACGATCCGGAACGGCATCCCCTCGCGGGCTCCCTGCCGACTTCCTAGATTCAAAACTAAAGACTGCTGCGCGGGGTCCACCGCCACAATTTGTGCATCCGTCACCCCAGAAGCCAGGGCTCGTGGGCTACTGCCCGCAACCATCTGCGCTTCCCATGTCCGCTTAGTGGATTCGAACTCCGCTCGCGCCTCCGCCTTCTTCACTGGACTGGTCTCCCCCGCCCACGCAGTGGCACTGGCCATTACATTCTTCGCCTGGCTGATCAGGGCCTGCAGCGCTTTCTCCGCACGAATTAACTCACCCGAAAGTCGCACCACTTTGTCATGGCTATCCCTTACGTCCCCACTCAAAGCACTCAGCCCAAGAAGCTCATCCCGCCTCTGGAGTTGGCTCCACGCTTCCCGATAGGCTTGAGCTTCCGCCTGAGCCATCAGGAGTTCATTCGTCTTGCTCGACGAAGGCACTTCCCCAAAAGCAAAGGGCGCCAAGCAACTGACAAGAAGGAGAAAGAACTTCATTACTTCGTCACCTTCTCCGTATGCCCACCGTGACGCTTAAAGATACGCGTAGGTGAGAATTCACCTAAACGATGACCCACCATGTTTTCAGTAACGAAAACAGGATTGAAAACCTTCCCGTTATGAACCAGGAAAGTATGACCGACGAAGTCAGGCGGAATCATCGAACGGCGCGACCAAGTCTTGATCGGCTTCTTTGCTCCAGAGCCAATCTTTTGGACCTTCTCCATCAAATGGTCATCAATAAACGGACCTTTTTTCAGACTACGACTCATGAGGACCTCTTCTTTCTACGATCTTCCACAATAAATCGGCTGGAAGGCTTGTGACGGTGACGGGTTTTCAATCCCTTGGCCAACTGACCCCAAGGCGACACTGGATGCTGACGACCTCCACCCCCCTTGCTCTTTCCTTGTCCACCCCCCATCGGATGATCCACTGGATTCATCACCATGCCCCGAGTATGGGGACGACGCCCCATCCAACGAGAGCGACCCGCTTTTCCTAAACTGACTTTCTCATGCGACACATTGCCCACTTGACCCACCGTGGCGTAACAATCCGCATGCAACCGTCGCAACTCCCCCGAAGGAAGTCGGACCAAGGCATAATCCTTATCGATCGCGGTGCAAATCGCAGAGGCACCCGCCGAGCGAACCATTTGACCCCCACGTCCAGGGACCAACTCGATATTGTGCAAAGGCAAACCTTGAGGAATAAAGCGAAGCGGCAAAGCATTGCCCACTTCTGCCGCCACTTTCATTCCGGCGATGACCGTCATCCCAACCAATAAACCTTCAGGCGCCAGCATGTAGGCCCGATCCTTTGGCCCGTACTCCACCAACGCCAAACGTGAGGTACGATTGGGGTCATACTGAATCCCAATCACCTTGCCCGCGGTCGTTCGTGCACGGCGATTCCACTCGATGATCCGCAACTTCTTTTTATGCCCACCCCCACGACTCCGGCAGGTCGTCCGCCCATGGGCGTTACGTCCACCCGTGCGGTTCTTTTTCTGCAGTAAGCTTTTTTCAGGCTGCGAATCACGAGTCAACTCCGAGAAATCATGGAGCATCGTAAAACGAAGCGATGGAGTCAGAGGGCGAAATACTTTTAAGGCCATATAATTATTCCTAGGCGAGTTCGATTTTCTGGCCTTCCGCCAGTGTGACGATCGCACGTTTCGTATGATTGGTCCGACCGGGTTCCCCACGACGAGAACGGCGGAACTTTCCTTTGCGACGCAAGGTATTCACCCGAATCACTTTTTTCCCGAAAAGGGACGTGATCGCTTGGCGAATCTCTAACTTGGTCGCGTTTGGCGCCACTTCAAAAAGGTACTGGTTATGCGCCGTCGCCAAACGAGTCCCCTTCTCTGAAATTCTTGGTCGGAAAATAACTTCGGTTGGGTTTCTCATGAGAGCACCTCAGGTTTTGCTTTCGGTTGCAGACGACGCCCAAGTTCCACAAAAGCATCCTCCGAAACCCAAACCTGCTGACGACGCAGAAGATCTTCTGCATTCACCTCACGGGCGGGACGGACGTCTACTTCTCGTAGATTCCCCGCCGCCTGCAAAAGGGTTCCTTCAGGCTTCGCCAGAATCAGCAAAACCGAAAGAGGTAAACCTGCATCTTTCAACCAAGCCAAGAGATCTTTTGTTTTTGGAGCTTTTAAGCTGGGAATCGTTCCCGTGAGTAATTTTCCTTGTCCAGCCAAGTCACTCAAAGCACGTCGCAAAGCAGTCCGCAAAACCGTTTTCGGAACATCCTTGCGGTAGCTGCGAGGATGCGGACCAAAGGCCACCCCTCCACCACGCCAAACTGGCGAAGCTTTGTATCCAGCCCGAGCGCGCCCAGTTCCCTTCTGATTCCAAGGCTTGGCACCAGAAAGATCCACCGTGCCCTTCGTCTTTGTGGAATGGGTTCCCGAACGGCGGTTGGCACGATACGCCGTAACCGCCTCGTGCAAGGCCTGACTCGCTTTCCGATTCTTGAAAAGCTCCACTCCCAAGGCCTTCTCCGCCGCAACTAGATTGACTGGTTTAGCTTGGCTCATAAATACCTCAGGCTTGCGCCGGTTCCTTAATCGCATCGCGCACCAGCACTACGCTACCATTAGGTCCGGGAACTGCCCCACGAACCAAAATAAGCTTTTCCACCTCTCGTACTTGCATCACCCGCAAATTTTGAATGGTGCAGTTGTCCAACCCGAGATGCCCAGGCATTCCCGCGTTCTTATAGACCCGACCAGGAGTCGAGCGACAACCGATTGCCCCGTTCCTTCGGTGGGTAGTCGAACCGTGTGCATCGGCTTGTCCCGCATAATTGTGCTTCCGCATGACCCCGTGAAACCCTTTTCCCTTGGAAAGCCCTAAAACGTCCACCAACTGGCCAGGTTTAAACCGGGTCACTGCAACTTCCGAACCCACCACAAGATCGGCAGGGGCAGCACGGAATTGACGCAAAAAGAGAGGATTTTTACGGCCAGCCTTTTCGAAAGCCACCCGCTGAGGTTTGTTCGTCCGCGAAGCCTTACGCTCCCCCATCCCCATGACCACCGCATTCACTCGGCTACGCTCCGTTGTCCGCACCTCATAAACCGTGTTGGTCTCTGCAGAGATAACCGTGACCGCAGTCGCCAGGCCCTGATCATCATAGATCCGGGTCATGCCGAGCTTTTTTCCTATCATGCCAAATCGTTCGATCATGGGTTGGGCTCCTTGGAATTAGATCTTGATGGTGATGTCGACTCCCGCAGGCAGGTTAAGCTTTTTCAGCTCGTCCACCGTCTTGCCGGAGGGCTCCAAGATATCCAGGAGCCGTTTGTGTGTGCGAATTTCAAATTGTTCCATGCTCTTTTTATCGCAATGCGGAGAACGATTGACGGTGTAACGCTCAATCTTCGTCGGCAAAGGAATCGGGCCAGCCACCCGCGAGCCTGTTCGCGAGGCGGTTTCAGCAATCTCCCCTGCTGCTTTATCCAGCAGGCGGAAATCGAAAGACTTTAGACGGATGCGGATGCGGGTAGCGGCCATAGGTTTAGCCTTTCTTTTGTTGCGTAACTTGAGCCAGCACACTGGCGGGCACTTGCTCGAAATGGGAGGGTTCCATCGAATAGGCGGCACGACCGCGAGAAAGGGAACGGATGGTATTGACGTAACCAAACATTTCCGCCAAGGCCACTTCCGCTTTCACGACGGATGTCAGATTTTTCGAGTCCACATTCATAATCTTGCCCCGACGACGATTGATATCCCCTAGAATATCACCTTGGTACTCATCGGGGGTAGAGCACTCCACCAGCATGATAGGCTCAAGCAGGATCGGGCCCGCCTTCTGCATCGCATCTTTCACCGCAAAAATGGCCGCCATCTTAAACGCCAACTCATTCGAATCCACCTCGTGATAAGAACCATCAATAATCTCAATTTTCATGTCGATGACAGGACTTCCATGCAATACCCCATTCAACACTGCTTCTTGTACACCTTTGCGAACTGCGGGGATGTACTCCTTCGGAATATTCCCACCCGTCACCTTGTTCTCGATAGTAATCCCCTTCCCACGCTCTTGTGGCTCCACTTGTAAAATCACATGTCCGTATTGTCCGCGACCCCCCGACTGCTTGATCAACTTCCCTTCTCCACCCGAACTCTTGGTGATCGTCTCCCGGTAGGCAATTTGGGGCGCCCCAGAGTTTGTCTCGACACTAAATTCACGCTTAATCCGATCGCAAATAATTTCCAAATGAAGTTCGCCCATCCCCTTGATAATCGTCTGGCCAGTCTCCTCATTGCTCTGCACTTGGAAGGTAGGATCTTCTTCCGAAAGACGCTGGAGGGCTTCCCCCATCTTCTCACGGTCACCCTTTGTCTTCGGTTCCAAAGCCATCGAGATAACTGGTTCTGGAAAACTCGGCGGTTCCAGCGTCACCTCGTAATCTTCGTTCCGCAAGGTGTCGCCAGTTGCGATATCCTTCAGACCGACTGTCGCCGCAATATCCCCTGCAAAAACTGATTCAATATCTTCACGCTTGTCTGCTTGAATCTGAATCAAGCGACTGACGCGCTCGCGTTTTCCTGTGCGCGAATTATAAATAAATTCACCTTTGCTCAACTTCCCTGAATAGACCCGGAAGAAAATCAACTTCCCGACGAATGGATCGGTCCAGAGCTTAAAGGCCAAAGAACAAAATTTCGCGTTATCATCCACCAAAACAGGAATACGCTCTTCAGGATTTTCCGTGCTGTGCCCAATCGCAGGAGGAATGTCGATCGGGCTCGGAAGGAACTCAACCACCGCATCCACCAGAGACTGCACTCCCTTATTCTTAAAAGCGGAACCCCCTACCACGGGAACAAAGAGGTTCGCGATCGTCGCCCGACGAATTCCCGCCTTCAACTGCTCAGTCGTAGGCCTTTTTTCGTTCAGGAAAAGATTGCCAACTTCCTCGTCGCAATCCGCAATTGCTTCGATCAACTCATCCAAACCGACTTTAGCCATCTCTTGTAACTCCGCAGGAATATCCTTCACTTCATAAACCGAGCCAAATTCTTTGCTATCCTTGTAAGCAATCACCTTTTGATTGATCAGGTCAATCACTCCCCCCAACTCCCCTTCTTTCCCTAGCGGCAAAATAATCGGCCAGGCGTTCGCCCCGAGCTTCGTCTTCATCTCATGCACCGCTTTTTCAAAATCAGCGCCTGTCCGATCCATCTTGTTCACGAAGGCGATCCGAGGCACCCCGTACTTGTTCGCTTGGCGCCAGACGGTCTCGCTCTGCGGTTGCACACCCGCCACCCCGCAAAACACCGCGATGGCACCGTCCAACACCCGCAAAGAGCGCTCTACCTCAGCGGTAAAGTCAACGTGCCCTGGGGTATCAATAATATTAATCCGGTTCATCGTCTTTTCGAAACTTTTCACTAAACCCGCATCCGGTTTGACGGGCCAAAAACAGGTCGTGGCTGCCGAAGTAATCGTAATGCCGCGCTCCCGCTCCTGCTCCATCCAATCGGTCACCGTGGTGCCTTCATGCACTTCACCCATTTTATGAATGCTACCCGTATAAAAAAGTACCCGTTCCGTCAGCGTGGTCTTGCCCGCATCGATGTGCGCGCAGATCCCGATATTCCTCGTCCGTTCGAGGGAATAACTACGGGCTGAACTTTGGGTGGGAGGCATAAATCAGTTCCTTACCAACGCAGATGGGCAAAGGCCCGATTCGCTTGGGCCATCCGATGGGTTTCATCACGCTTCTTCACCGCATTTCCCTGTCCCGTGGCCGCATCCCGAATCTCTTGGGCCAAAGCTTTTTCAAAGGATATTCCCTTGCGCTTATTCGCCAGATCCACCAGCCAACGCAAAGCTAAAGCCAACTGCCTTTCAGGGGTGGTTTCCACGGGAACCTGATAGGTCGCTCCACCCACCCGACGAGATTTCACTTCCAAACGAGGCTTCACATTTTCCACAGCTTTTTGCACCACCGCCAAAGGATCTCCACCCGAGCCCCCTTCGTTCGCCCGCTCAATCGCATTGTAAACCAAGCGACTCGCCGTCGAGAATTTTCCTGATTTAAGAATATACCCAATCATCCGGCCCACTAAGAGACTCTCAAAGACTGGATCCGGAAGGGTTTTACGCGAAAGATGGCGGCGACGACGGGACATAAATCAATCTCCTTAAATTAGGCTTTCGCCTCGGCCGCAGGTTTCTCTGCTTTGGCCGCCTTGGCCGCACCACCCTTCGGACGTTTCACCCCGTACTTACTACGAGAGACCATCCGAGAAAGCTTATTAGAATTACTCGGGCCAGAAGCTCCCAGCGCATCCAAAGTCCCGCGGACGATATGATACCGCACCCCTGGCAAATCCTTGACCCGCCCACCACGCACCAAAACAATCGAATGCTCCTGCAAATTATGATTTTCCCCAGGAATGTAAGCGATGACCTCTTCTCCATTGGAAAGACGGACCTTAGCCACTTTTCGGAGGGCGGAATTTGGCTTCTTCGGCGTACGGGTCATGACCTGTAAACACACCCCACGGCGCTGAGGACAACCGCGTAGAGCAGGGGCTTTCGTGCCGCGTTCAATGCGGGAGCGACCAAGTCGGACCAATTGATTAATCGTCGGCATATACTACTTTGGAGTCCCTCATTCCCGATAGATCCAAGACCGACGGCAAACCCTGAAGGGTTCCAGAAAGCGCTTCAAGGCGCTCGCATGGAGGACGACCCGCACGGGCCGTCGCATGCCACCAGATCAAGTCAGTCAACCTTTTCAGGCGACCGCCGAATCACAGCGGAAATTTAAATCCTGCCCAAGAAACTCTTCTCTGGCAAGCGATTTCGAAAAGTTTTACCCATCAACTCGCGAGAGCCGCGGGGATATCCAGAGCCACTTTTCGGGCCCTTTCTTCCTCAGGCTGCGTGCTGATCAGAGCTTCTCCCACAGGCTCCCCCAAATGGAGGAGTTTAATCTTGCGGTAGGCGCTAAAGCCCGTCCCCGCAGGAATCAAATGACCCATGATGACGTTTTCCTTGAAGCCCAAGAGCTTATCGACCTTCCCGAGCGTCGCCGCATCGGTCAGAATTCGAGTGGTGTCTTGGAAGGAAGCCGCCGAGATAAAGCTTTCCGTTTCGAGCGAAGCCTTGGTGATCCCGAGCAGGACTGGGGTCGCCTCTGCTGGCTTGCCCCCCTTCTGCTCGATCTCCCGATTGGCATCCTCGAAAGCCATCCGATCAATCTGCTCGCCCCAAAGGTACTGGGTATCGCCTGGTTCGGTGATCTTCACCTTCCGCAGCATCTGCCGAACAATGATCTCGATGTGCTTATCGTTGATCTCTACCCCTTGCAACCGGTAGACCTCTTGCACCTCGTTGACCAAGTACTCTTGCAACTCTTGCGGTCCGCAAACTTCGAGAATTTCATGAGGCACCACCGGTCCTTCGGTTAACTGCTGCCCCTTCTTAACCGTATCACCCTTGTAAACGATCAAATGCTTGGAAAGAGAGATAAGATGCTCCTCTTCCGTTTGGGTAACAGGATCCCGAATAATCAACTTCTTTTTTCCTTTAACATTTCCTTGGAGATCCACCACGCCGTCGATCTTTGCGATCTCCGCCGCATCCTTCGGACGACGAGCCTCGAAAAGCTCCGCCACCCGAGGCAACCCGCCGGTAATGTCCTTTGTCTTGGTAACCTTACGAGGCGTCTTGGCCATCCGCTGTCCAGCCCGGACTTTTTCCCCGTCCTTAACCTCAATGTGAGCCCCCGCAGGAATACTATAAGCCGCGATGACTGCACCGGCCTGATCGACAATCGCGATTTGTGGGTGCAAATCCTCTTTGTGCTCAATGATAACCGTGCCGACCGACTTAGTAGTCTCGTCGACCTCTTTCTTCATCGTCACCCCTTCGAGGATGTCTTTAAATTCAACTCGACCAGCTTTTTCCGTCAGAATGGAAACGTTGTACGGATCCCACTGAACGAAGCTCTGACCCTTCTTCACCTTGCCGCCCTCTGGGACGGAGATCATCGAGCCAATCACCACAGGATACCGCTCTAATTCGCGACCATCGGCCGCGTGCACGCTGATGAAACCATTCTTATTCAAAACAATGTCATGCCCTTCTAAGGCGGTCACCGTGCGCAATTCCGTGTACTGCACTGTGCCGTCGTTCTTCGCTTTGATCTGGGGCTGTTTGAAAATCTGCGAAGCCGTTCCTCCGATGTGGAAGGTACGCATGGTCAACTGCGTGCCGGGCTCACCAATGCTCTGGGCAGCAATAATTCCTACCGCTTCACCCAGTTTAGCCGTCTGATTTGTGGCAAGATTTAATCCATAGCAAGAAATACAGACGCCGCGCTTCGTTTCGCAGGTCAACGCAGAACGGATCTTCACCCGTTCCTGACCGAGATCTTCAATCGCAGCCGCTGCTTTCTCGGAGATCAGTTCGCCTGCGGAAACAATCTTCCGCTTGCCCACTGGATCGACAATATCATCACAAGAGGTCCGACCATAAATCCGGTCGCGCAGACGCACAATCGCGTCGTCCCCTTCCATGATCGGCTTCACCCAGATCCCGCGATCAGTTCCGCAATCGTCTTCACGGATAATAATATCCATGGCCACGTCGCAAAGTTTACGCGTCATATAACCAGAATCCGCTGTTTTCAAGGCGGTATCCGCCAATCCCTTGCGGGCTCCGTGGGTACTAATGAAATATTCCAAAACCGAGAGACCTTCACGGAAACTCGCCGTGATCGGGCGCTCGATGATTTCGCCCGAAGGCTTCGCCATCAAACCCCGCATTCCGGCCAACTGCCGAACTTGGTTCCGGTTTCCTCGCGCCCCTGAATCCACCATCAGATAAACAGGGTTAAAGTCTTTCCGTCCTTCGTTATGCTCAAGCGTGCGATACATCGCAGAGGAAATTTCCTCAGTCGCTTGGGTCCAGATATCGACAATCTTGTTGTAGCGCTCTCCGTCGGTGATCGCACCCATGCGGTACTGCTTCTCCACCTGAGAAACCGACCCACGCGCCCGCTCAAGCACTGCCGGTTTTTCTTCGGGGATAATCATGTCATTGATCCCGATCGAAACGCCCGATCGTGTGGCCGAGCTAAAACCAAGATCCTTTAACTTATCCAGGCACTCCACCGTGGCTTGGTGACCAGACTTCTCGTAACAACGGAGAATAATTTCTCCGAGCTGCTTCTTGCCAGAGGGCTTATTGATAAAGCCCATCTCTTTTGGCCAGATGCTATTGAACTCCACCCGACCTGGAGTGGTTTCAATGAATTTCTTCGTGGCATCCCCGAAGACCGTCTCACGTCCAAGATCAGGGTTCTTGAAAAGAATCAGATCATGGATCTTGATGCTCTTCTCGCTGATCGCAAATTCAACTTCGTCCGCATCGGAGAAAGCGTTCAAACGCTTCTTCGTTGCCCCTGCCTTTTCTGTCGTCTTCATCGGATTCTGCGACAGATAGTAACAACCCAAGGTAATGTCTTGGCTCGGCGTCGTGATCGGGCGTCCATTGCTCGGTCCGAAGATGTTGTTCGGTGCCAGCATCAACAAACGGGCTTCCAATTGCGCTTCCACGCTCAAAGGAATATGCACCGCCATTTGATCGCCGTCGAAATCCGCATTGTAAGCCGTACAAACCAAAGGATGAATTCGAATGGCGTCGCCCTCGATCAACTTCGGCTCGAAAGCCTGCACCGACAGCCGATGGAGCGTCGGGGCGCGATTCAAGAGAACAGGATGTTCCCGAGTTACTTCGTCCAAGGTGTCCCAGACAATCGCTTCTTTACGCTCAATCATCTTCTTCGCCGAGCGCACCGTGTGCACTTGTCCCAGCTCTTTCAGGCGCCGAATAATGAAAGGTTCAAACAGAACCAAAGCCATTTTCTTCGGCAAACCGCACTCGTTTAGCTTCAACTCTGGACCGATCACGATGACCGAACGTCCGGAATAATCCACCCGCTTGCCCAGCAAGTTCATCCGGAATCGTCCCGTCTTACCCTTCAACATATCCGAAAGAGACTTGAGCGGACGGTTGCCCGCACCCGTCACTGCACGGCCATGCCGACCATTGTCCATCAATGCGTCGACCGACTCCTGCAACATCCGCTTTTCATTGCGGATAATAACTTCAGGCGTCTTCAATTGGAGTAGGTTACGCAACCGATTATTCCGATTGATCACCCGACGATAGAGATCGTTCAAATCCGACGTCGCAAAACGACCACCTTCCAGCGGCACCAAAGGACGTAAGTCAGGCGGAATCACTGGAAGAGTTTCCAGAATCATCCACTCAGGACGCGATCCTGCGGTGAGGAATCCTTGGACCAACTTCAGTCGTTTGGCAACTTTCTTGCGGGTCTGTTTGCTCTTCGTCGTTTCCAACTGCTGTTCTAACTCTGTGCAGAGCTCATCCAGATCGATCTTTTTAAAGACATCGCGGATCGCCTCGGCACCCATCTTGGCAATGAAGGAATCGCCGAACTGCTCCTGCGCTTCGCGGTACTCAGTTTCCGTGAGCAACTGCTTGGGCTTGAGCGGGGTCTTCCCTTCGTCGATTACCAAATAATCTTCATAATAAATCACCCGCTCGAGATCTCGTGCGGTCATATCCATCATCAATCCCAAGCGGCTGGGCATACATTTGTAGAACCAGATGTGACTCACCGGAACCGCTAGCTCAATATGGCCCATCCGTTCCCTGCGCACCCGCGCCAGCGTGACTTCCACGCCACAACGATCGCAGATCACCCCTTTAAACTTAATCCGCTTGTACTTTCCGCAGGAACATTCGTAGTCCTTCGTCGGCCCGAAAATCCTCTCACAAAACAACCCGCCCTTTTCAGGTTTGAAGGTACGGTAGTTGATCGTTTCAGGATTTTTCGTTTCGCCTCGGCTCCAAGAAAGAATCGATTCGGGCGAAGCCACGGTGATGCTCACCTGGTCAAAGCCGACAGTTCTTTCCATGCCGAGGATTTCACGAGCCGATTGGGTCTGTTTGTTCATGGGGTATTAGGTATTTCTGGATTGAGATTAAGCGGCTTCGATAAGGATATCTGGCTTTTGCAGATCCTCATCCACCACCCGACTCCGCTCGCCGACCTTAATGTCGAGACAGAGACTTTGCATTTCTTTGATCAATACATTAAACGATTCTGGCGTGCCCGCTTCCAACGAATTGTCACCTTTGACAATGCTCTCGTAGATCCGCGTACGGCCCGCCACGTCGTCCGATTTGACGGTGAGAAGTTCCTGCAAGGTGTAGGCCGCCCCGTAGGCTTCCATCGCCCAGACTTCCATTTCTCCATAGCGCTGACCACCGTACTGCGCTTTGCCCCCCAGCGGTTGCTGAGTGACCAAGGAATAGGGTCCGACCGCGCGAGCATGGATCTTGTCTGCCACCAAATGATGCAACTTCATCATGTAAATCAAACCGACGACCACACGTTGATCGAAAAGTTCACCCGTGCGTCCGTCGACTAAGACAGATTTTCCGTCTTCATCGAGCTTCGCTTTCTTCAGGAACTCCCGAATCTTCGTTTCACTAATTCCGTCAAAGACGGGGGTGGCCACGTTGAATCCAAGGGCTCGGGCTGCGATTCCCAAATGGGTCTCCAGCACCTGCCCTACATTCATGCGGGAAGGCACTCCCAAAGGATTGAGAATAATATCAACCGGAGTCCCGTCGGGTAAGAACGGCATGTCCTCTTCAGGGACGATCTTCGCCACGACACCCTTGTTTCCGTGACGTCCGGCCATCTTGTCTCCAACCGCAATCTTGCGTTTGGCTGCGACGTAGACTTTAACCATCTTGATAATCCCTGGATCGATGTCTTCTCCAGACTCCAGGCGCTCCATTTCCATTTCCTTCTCGTTGGACAGCTGATTGAACTTCTGTTCGTAGCTCGAGATGATTTCGCGGATTTTAATCCGGATAGGACTTGGATCGATTTCAATGTGGTTATAGACGTCAGCAATTTTCCGCAACAGCGTCTTGGTGATCTTGCGGTTCGCCGGAATGATAATTTCACCAGTCTCCGCATTGACTACGTCGAGTGGGATTTTTTCATTCAGCAAAATGTTCGAAAGGGCTTGAGTCAGCTCTTCCTTCATTTCCGCATGTTTCTTAATGAACTTATCATCCACCCCTTTGGCGTGCCGTTTGGCTTCGCCGGGGGCCAGCTTGATAAAGTCCTTCTTGATCGCACCGCCGGTTGTCTTCACATCCATCACGATTCCAGCCGATCCTGAAGACACCACCAGCGAACTATCTTTCACGTCCGCCGCTTTCTCGCCGAAGATGGCTCGAAGCAGACGCTCTTCTGGCGCCAACTCCGTCTCGCTCTTTGGCGTGATTTTGCCGACTAAAATATCCCCAGCTTTGACTTCCGCTCCGATCCGAACCACCCCGTCGGGTCCGAGATTTTTGAGAGCTTCGTCACCAACATTAGGAATATCCCGTGTGATTTCCTCGGGTCCGAGCTTGGTATCTCGGGCCGAGATCTCGAATTCCTCAATGTGGATGCTGGTGTAAACATCTTCTTTGACTAGGCGCTGGCTCAAAAGAATGGCGTCTTCGAAGTTGTAACCATTCCACGGCATGAAGGCGACGACCACATTGCGTCCAAGGGCCAATTCCCCTTGATCCGTACAAGGACCGTCTGCAATCACTGTGCCTTTGCTCACTCGCTGGCCCACATGCACCACTGGCCGCTGGTTTACACACGTCCCGTTGTTCGAGCGCATGAACTTCAAAAGGTCGTACACATAGACACCTTTTTCCGCATCGGTTTTCATCCGTTTGCGGTTTTCAGGCGCCGTGCCGTCTTCCGTCACGATGACTTGCCGAGCGGTAACCGAGGCAACCTTCCCCGGTCCTTCACTGACAATCATCGCGTGAGAATCCTTGGCCACTTTTGCTTCCATCCCTGTCCCCACTACTGGGGCTTCGGAAATGAGCAGAGGTACCCCTTGGCGTTGCATGTTCGAGCCCATCAAAGCTCGGTTCGCATCGTCATGTTCCAGGAAAGGAATCAACGAAGCGGCCACCGAAACCAACTGCTTCGGCGACACGTCCATGTAATGCACCTTGTCAGGTTCGACTTCGAGAAACTCGCCGCGATAGCGCACGGAGATTCTTGGCGAAGTAAACTTGCCGTGACCATCCACTGCCGTATTCGCCTGCGCCACGATAAAGTTTTCCTCTTGGTCTGCCGTTAGGAAATCGAGTTCATCGGTGACTTTTCCAGACTCCACCTTGCGATAAGGAGTTTCAATGAATCCGAATTCATTGATCCGTCCAAAGGTCGACAAGCTGGAGATCAGACCGATGTTCGGCCCTTCTGGGGTTTCGATCGGACAGATCCGCCCGTAATGGGAAGGATGCACGTCACGAACTTCGAATCCCGCGCGTTCGCGACTCAGACCCCCTGGTCCAAGGGCGGAAAGACGACGTTTGTGCGTCATTTCACTCAGCGGGTTCGTCTGATCCATCAACTGCGAGAGCTGGCTCCGGCCAAAGAAATCTCGAATCATAGCCGACAAGGCCTTCGGGTTGATCAATTTCTGCGGAGTCATTCCTTCGGTATTGACGTCGAACAACGTCATCCGCTCTTTGACTAACCGCTCCGTCCGGCTCAAGCCTGTCCGACACTGGTTGGAAAGAAGCTCCCCAACCGTCCGTACACGCCGACTGCCCAAATGATCAATGTCATCCGTCGTCCCCTCGCCCAAGCGAAGGTTGATCAGATAACTGGTGGCGGCCACCACGTCTTCCCGAGTCAGAATCCGGGTGAGCAAATCGGTTTGCAAGCCAAGCTTCTGGTTCAGCTTGTGCCGGCCTACACGACCAATGTCATAACGCTTAGGATCGAAGAAAAGACGCTTCAAGAGCGCCTTCGCATTCGTCACCGTGGGGGGATCGCCGGGGCGCAAACGCCGATAAATTTCCTTGAGGGCGGATTCGGTATCCTTCGAAGGGTCCTTCTTCAGGCACTTCAAGATGGTGTCATCCACCCGAATATCGACCACTTCAACTGATTTCAAACCGAGGTCCAAAAGACTTCGGACAACCGTTTTGGTCAGAGGTTCAAAAGCCCGTGCCACTACCAAATCAGCGTTCGCCGTATCGCGCACTTCTTTGATCAGCACCTTCTGGCTCAACTCGTTCTCTTCCAAATCTTCCGCCAACTTCATCGGCTCAATCCGATAAAAGAGCGAAATAATATCCTCGTCCGTGCTGTAATCCAGCGCCCGCAACAAGGTGGTTAAGAGAAACTTCCTCCGGCGTTTCCGACGGTCCAAATGCACATAGAGCAGGTCCGAAGTATCATAGGAAACTTCCAACCAAGATCCGCGATCTGGAATAATCCGATAGCTGTGCAAGGTTTTGCCATTAGCGTGGATGCTCGATTCAAAACAGATCCCAGGGGAACGGTGGAGCTGGCTGACAATCACCCTCTCCGCTCCGTTCACCACAAAGGTTCCCTGCTTCGTCATCAAGGGGAGTTCGCCCATGTAGACCCGCTCCTCAATCGTAGAACCATCGTTATACAAAACGAAGGTTACATAGAGCGGAGCAGCATAAGTCACCCCTTCACGCAGGCACTCGATTGGGCCATTTTTTGCTTTGCCCAATTCGTAATGACTAAAGTCTAACTTGATCTTCTCATCGTATGACTCGATGGGGAAGACCTCGCGAAAGACGGCTTGGAGGCCGACATCACTCTTCCGCTGTTTCGGGTTTGTCGCTTCCTGTAGGAATGCGCGGTAGGAATCAAGCTGAACCTCCATGAGGTTCGGCATGGCTACCGTCTCGGGCAATCGCCCGAAATTCACCCGCTCGACTTTGGTCGATTTCGACATGCTACGTACTCCTTAACCCGGATATCCGGGGGTTTGGGTTATTTAATCTCCACCTTGGCGCCGGCCGCTTCCAATTTCTTCTTAATTTCAGCTGCTTCATCCTTGGTCACGCCTTCGCGGAGTGACTTGGGGGCTCCCTCGACCAAAGCCTTCGCATCCGCTAGGCCCAGTCCAGGTACCACCACGCGCACTTCCTTAATCACGCCAATTTTATTCGCGCCAGCTTCCTTTAGAATGACTTCAAAAGTTGTTTTTTCTTCCGCAGGGGCCGCTCCGGCAGCTCCGCCCGCAGCCGCTACGGCCACTGGTGCAGCAGCACTCACGCCCCACTTGTCTTCAAGTTTCTTTACCAGTTCCGACGCTTCCAGAACGGTTAATCCGCTCAAGGTCGTCACGACTTCTTCTAGATTCATTGCCATAGTATGTTTTCTCCTATTCCAGCTCGAGCGCATTACGCCAAGCCAGAGTGTTAATGTTTACTCCTGGTTAGCCGATCACACCCGTGATCGAATTATCCCGGAAAGGCTCCCGGGCTAACACAAGTTGATTGCCTTTCATGTACATCTTTAGACTCCAGCCGCGGGGGCCGCGTCTGCCTTGCTCCGCACCACTCGCGCCAAACGCGCTCCTGGTTCGGCCAAAAGGCGAACCAAGGTCGAAGCAGGTGCAGAAATGACTCCCAAGATTTTCCCACGAAGCACATCCATCGAAGGAAGATCCGCCAAGACCAGCAGCTCTTTCGTGCCAAGCAACTGGCCGTCCATCACCCCCGAACGCAGCACCGGACGAGTAAACTCCGCCTTGAAGGTTTTAATCACCTTCGCCGCCGCCGGAGCATCCTTGCCACCCGCCACCACCGCCGTCTGGCCGACAAAATCCTTATCCAGACCCGACAAGGCGGATTCCCCAATCGCCCGCTTGAAAAGGGTGTTCTTCACAACTTTAACCGCTGCGCCAACTTTACGAAGGCGACCACGCAGTTCGGAGAATTCAGACACTTTCATGCCCGTATAATCCAATACAATTAGGTACGGCGAGGATTTGACCCACTCCCGTAGCGTTTCAATGACTAAGGCTTTTTCTTCTTTCATTAGATAATTTCTCCTTGGGTACTTAATCTTCCGAGCCAGCGGCTACCTCAGTCACAGCGATTGGGATGCCAGGCGAAAATGAAGCGGAAAGAACACAGTTCTGTAGATATTTCCCTTTCGCCCCTTGCGGCCGAGCACGAGAAACCGCGTCTAAAACTGCTGAAACATTTTCCCCAAGCTGCTTGCCTTCAAAACTCAATTTTCCGCAGCTCACATGCAGGTTCGAGCCCTTATCGATTTTAAATTCCACTCGGCCCGCTTGGCACTCCTTCACCGCCTTCGCCGTATCTTCCGTCACCGTTCCCGATTTCGGATTCGGCATCAAGCCACGGGGTCCTAGCACTTTTCCTAACTTACGCACCTCAATCATCGCGTCAGGAGTCGCCACCGCCACATCGAAATCTGCCCACCCCTCCTGCACTTTCTTGATCAAATCGGCGTATCCAACCAAAGTCGCACCCGCCACCTTAGCCGCTTCCGCCGGAGCTCCTTGCGCAAAAACAATTACCCGAACCGTTTTGCCAGATCCATGAGGCAAACTCACCGTGCCACGAACCACTTGGTCGCTCTGCTTCGGATCCACACCCAGATGAAAAGAAAGATCTACGCTCGGGTTCCCCTTGCTCTTACCCGCCGGCATACTCTTGAGCAAAGCCACCGCCTCACCGACCGCATAGCGCTTCTTCGGCTCGAGCAACTTGCTGGCTTCACTGTAACGACGGCTAGGTTTCTTCGGCATATTCAAAATCTCCTTTAGTCCGCAATCTCCAGGCCCATTTGACGAGCCGTCCCGGCGATGATTCGAAAAGCCGCTTCATCCGAAGCCGCATTCAAGTCATTCCGCTTCACCTTGACGATGTCCATGACCTGCTTCTTCGTCACCTTGCCCACCTTCAAACGATTGGGCTCTTTCGAGCCGGAAGCCAAACCCGCCGCTTTCTTCAAAAGAATCGAGGCGGGCGGGGATTTTGTGATGAAGGTGAACGTCTTGTCCTTGTAAACCGTGATGACCACAGGGAAAATGTTTCCAGCGTCCTTCGCCGTACGGGCATTGAACTCTTTGCAGAATGCCATGATGTTGACCCCTTGCTGACCGAGAGCCGGTCCAACGGGAGGTGCGGGATTAGCCGCACCCGCAGGGATCTGTAACCGAATTACTCCAGTGATTTCTTTTGCCATAAATAATCCTTAGGTTTTCTCCACCTGCCAATATTCCAGCTCGACTGGCGTCGAACGGCCGAAAATCGAAACCGCCACCCGTACCCGACCCCGCTCCGTATCCACTTCCTCAATGACCCCTTCTTGATTTTGGAAGGGACCATCTCCTACTTTGACGCGATCCCCAACCACGAAAATAACCTTCGGAGTAATCTTTTCTTCTTTGTCCCGAATCTGGGTCAGCATCCCCTCCACTTCAGAAGGACGCATCGGAGTGGGACGATCCCCATCCGCAAAGCCCAACACCCCAGGGGTTTCCTTGACGAAATACCAAGGCCGCTCATGTAACTTCTTTTCCAAATCATAGAGAGCCATCTTCACAAACAAGTATCCCGGATAAAGTTTTCGCTCCGTCTCCACCTTCTTCCCACGCTTGATTTCCGAAATGCGCTCAGTCGGAATCACCACCTCTTCCACAAATTCACCCACCTCTTCCATCTTAATCCGCATCATCATATGACGCTTCACGTTCGTCTCCTGCCCGGAGAGAACATGCACCGCGAACCAGGCGGCTTCCGAAGGAGTAGTAACTACATCAGTCATCGTCATTTCCTCAAAACCTCACCAGCCAGCCGACTACGCGGCTGATCAGGAAATCAAATCCTGAGGTGTAGGCTGCCAAAACTAGTGTAGTCATCGCCACGACCGCTGTACTATCGATCAGCTCACGGTAGCGGCGAATCCCCGTCTCACTTGGATCCCACGGCCACGAACATTTCATCAACTCTGCCTTAACCTCACCGAGAAATTTTCCTAAAGTCATGCGAAAACGGAAAAGCAGGAAGGCGACGCCTAAGGAGAGTACTCCTAGAGCGATCGTCCCCACCCAACTTCCTCCAATTTTCCACATTTCCATAGTTGCCAAACCTTTCTCCTGACTTCAGGTGCAGGGCAGGAGGGACTCGAACCCCCAACCGACGGTTTTGGAGACCGCTACTCTACCAATTGAGCTACTGCCCTCCATCCGTCCGGCTGGTGGAAATCCCACTCCAAAGAGCGAGATCCCGTTCCCTCCGGTCTTGTTACCTGGCGTTTAGGCCAGAATTTCGGTGACCCGTCCGGCGCCGACTGTTTTGCCACCTTCACGGATAGCGAAGCGAATCTGCTTCTCCATCGCGATCGGGGTGATCAGTTCGACTTCGATGTCCACATTATCTCCAGGCATGACCATTTCCACGCCGGCCTTCAGCGTGACGATGCCCGTCACGTCGGTCGTCCGGAAGTAGAACTGAGGACGGTACCCGTTGAAAAACGGTGTATGCCGACCCCCTTCATCCTTACTCAAGACGTAAACCGTCGCTTTAAACTTAGTGTGGGGTTTGATCGTTCCAGGCTTCGAGATGACTTGGCCACGCTCCACATCCTCTTTCTTCGTGCCACGCAAGAGCAGGCCGACATTGTCGCCCGCTTCCGCGGTATCGAGGAGTTTACGGAACATTTCCACATCGGTCACCACCGTCTTGGCCGTCGGCTTGATTCCAACGATTTCAACCTCTTCCATCTTTTTCAAGATTCCGCGTTCCACTCGGCCAGTCACCACCGTGCCTCGGCCTTCAATGTTGAACACGTCTTCCACCGGCATCAAGAAGGGCTGATCCTTCGGACGCTCAGGGATCGGGATAAACTTATCTACCGCCGCCATCAATTCGATGATGCACTTGGCTGCGTCGCTCTTCGGGTCACCCGATTCCAACGCCTTCAAGGCACTTCCCTTGATGATCGGAATGGTATCCCCAGGGAATTCATACTTGGAAAGAAGTTCGCGGACTTCCACTTCCACCAACTCGAGCAAATCTTTATCGTCCACCATGTCCACCTTGTTCAAAAAGACCACCAAGGCAGGCACGCCAACTTGGCGAGCGAGCAAAATATGCTCGCGCGTCTGCGGCATCGGACCGTCTGCTGCGCTCACCACCAAAATAGCACCGTCCATCTGCGCCGCACCCGTGATCATGTTCTTCACATAATCCGCGTGTCCGGGACAATCCACGTGGGCGTAATGACGATTCTCCGTGGCGTACTCCACGTGCGAGGTGTTGATCGTAATCCCGCGCTCTTTTTCTTCCGGCGCGTTGTCGATCTGGTCGTACGCCTTCGCTTCCGCCAATCCTGATTTAGACAGGATGGTCGTGATCGCTGCGGTTAAAGTGGTTTTCCCGTGATCAACGTGGCCAATTGTACCAACGTTAACGTGGGGTTTCGAACGGTTGAATGCCTCTTTTGCCATAAATACTGTTCTCCTTGTCCTGCGGTTTCCCATCTCCACTCGCGCCGGATTGGAATTCCGTCGTCAGTCTCCCCGATCGGGGTTTAACCGCGACAGAGCCCATGACCGGGTTTGAACCGGTGACCTCGTCCTTACCAAGGACGTGCTCTACCAACTGAGCTACATGGGCGAGGTGGAACCCAAAAAGGTTCCGGAATTCGCCCGGCGTTTTCCTCTTCGGCACGAAATCTGCTTCAAAGCCTTGCGACTCGAACAAAATAACGACCCAAGGGGAAACGATAAACATGCCCGAACCCACCCCCCTCTGTCAACCCTCTCTTGCAAAAAAAAATATATTTTTTTTGCTATGCCGAAAACATGCGAAAAACATAAAAGGCTAATCCCAAGCCCGCCGCCCCCGCCCCAGCCCAAAGGAGCCAATCCAAACTGCCCCCTGTAGCTTTCCCACTGATGGGAGACAAGTTACGAAAGTTTTCTGGGACGCCTACATCCACCCCAATCTCCGCCTGAAACCCACGCCCAGCCGCCGGCAGGGCCAGCGCCGCCCGCGCCACCGCCCCCTCATAACGGAAAGATACCTGCCCAAATTGTAAACGATCTCGATCTTGTAACACCGCCGTGGTGATTTTTTCATCGTTCACCCGCGTCCCGTTCGTCGACTCTAAATCCCGCACCCGGTACTCCTGCCCTTCCAAGACCAATTCCGCGTGGCGCGAGGAAATACTTCCGTGCACCACCTGCACCTCATTCCCATCGATCCGCCCCACCGCCATGCGCAATCCCGTCAACTCCACTACCAACTGCGGAATCTCTTTGCTCTCGGAAATAAGCTTCGGCATACGAACCTTTTTTAGGCGCGTTTCGCGTCCGCGTCGAGTCGGGCAGCAAACTGCTGGAAAAAATAAGCCGCGTCATGCGGCCCTGGCGCCGCCTCAGGATGGTACTGCACGGAAAAAGCCTCACCCGAAACCAGACGAATCCCCTCGCACGTTCCGTCATTTAAATTCAGATGGGTAACCTCCACTTTCCCCTTCGGTAAAGAGTCCGCATCCACCGCATATCCGTGATTTTGACTGGTAATCGTCACCTTGCCCGTCGCCAAATCCTTCACCGGTTGATTTCCTCCTCGATGCCCGAATTTTAATTTAAAAGTTTTTCCCCCCAACGCGTGGGCCAACATCTGGTGCCCCAAACAAATCCCAAAGATCGGTTTCTTCCCCACCAAATCACGGACCGTCTGATGCACATACGTCGGCACCGCCGGATCCCCTGGGCCATTGGAAAGAAACACTCCGTCCACCTTCGCCGCCAGTATTTCTTCCGCCTTGGCCTGCGCGGGAAAAACCACCGGTTGCAATCCCTCCGCCCGAAGCAGTCGCAGAATGTTGCGCTTCATCCCACAATCAATCGCCGCCACCCGATGGCGTACCGGAGGCATCTTCCTCTTCTCTTCTCCTAGCCGAGCCGGAAAATCAGTGCCCTCAGGATCCCACTCATACGATTTCTTGCAGGTTACCTCCGCCACATAATCTTTCGCCCCCAATCCAGGCCACGCCTTCGCCTGAGCAATCGCCTCCTCCGCCGACATCCCATTCGTCGCCAGTACACCCTTCATCGCCCCCTCCGTCCGCAATTTACGCGTCAGCGCCCTCGTATCCACTCCCTCGAGCGCAGGAATTTTGTGCCTCTGCAAATAAACATCCAGCGTCTCCCTCTGGCGCCAATGACTCGATCGCCGCGTCAATCGCCTCACCAATAATCCCGCCACCTGTGGCTTATCCGACTCCTCGTCCTCTGGATTGATCCCCGTATTCCCGATTTCGGGACAAGTTAACGCCACCACTTGCCCGCGGTAGCTCGGATCGGTCAGAATTTCCTGATATCCCGTCATCGAAGTGTTAAAACACATTTCCGCTGCCACCCACCCCACCGCGCCAAAACCTCTGCCCCGCAGAATTGTCCCATCCTCTAAGGCAAGTAGTCCTTCCATTCTGTTCAAACCTTAAGAGGAACTCGCCCGCCCGTCCAGATCATGGCGAATCTGCCCGTCGACCAACGTCAGCACCGCCCGCCCCCTCAACTCCCGCCCCTCAAACGGAGTATTTCTTCCACGGCTAGCAAACTCCGCTTTTCGCACCGTCCACTTCCGCTCAGGATCAATCACCGTCACATCCCCCACCGCTCCCACCGCCAAGCTACCCCGACCCAAACCAAAATATTCCGAGGGAAACGTACTCATTTTCACTACCATCTCTCGTAGAGACAGCATCCCGCTATGCACTAACTCCGTCAGATAAATCCCCAGCGCCGTTTCCAGCCCGACGACCCCAAAAGGCGCTTCATCAAACTCCACCTCTTTCTCGTAGGTGCAGTGCGGCGCATGGTCCGTTGCCAAAAATCGGATCGTTCCATCCGCCACCCCCCTTTTCACCTCCTCCACATCCGCCCGTGTCCGTAACGGGGGATTCATCTTAAAGGAAGTGTCATAGCCCTCCACCAAATCGTCCGTCAGGCAAAGGTGGTGAGGCGAAGCCTCCCCATCAATCGGCACTCCTCGCGCCCGAGCTTCCCGCAAAATCCGAATCGAACCCGCCGAACTCATGTGCTGACAAACTACCCTTGCCCCCGTCAGCTCCGACAAAAGCACGTTCCGCGCCACAATCACCTCCTCCGCAATCGAAGGCCATGCGGGTAGACCCAGAATCCGCGACCACTTGCCCTCATTCATCACTCCGCCGGCCGATAAAAATTTGTCCTCACAATGATCCAAGACCGGCAAATCAAACATCCGCGCGTACTCCAAGGCACGCCTCATTAACTCCGCATTCTGCACACAGTGGCCATCATCCGTAATCGCCACCACCCCCGCCTGTCGGAGCGACCCAATCGGAGCCAACTGCTCCCCTTTTTGACCCATCGAGATCGTCCCCGTAGCAAAAACATTCGCCACCCCAGTTTCCTTCGCTCTTTGGCGCATCCACGCGATCGTGTTCGGCCCATCCGCCACTGGTGAAGTGTTCGGCATCGCAATCACCGAAGTAAATCCTCCCGCCACCGCCGCCGCCGTCCCACTCGCGATCGTCTCCTTGGCCGATTGCCCTGGCTCCCGCAAATGCACATGCGGATCGATTAACCCAGGCGTCACCACCAAGCCTTCAACTTTCAGGACTAAGACATCTTTCGCGGGTTTGCCTTCAGCAATCTTTCCCTCCCGCACCAAGACATCCCCCTTCGCTTCTCGCTTGGTCGCAGGATCCACCACCAAGCCCCCTTGCAAAAAGATATCTCTCATGTCTCTCCCCCAATTCCCCGACCACCCGAGACCAGATAAAGAACCGCCATCCGCACCGCTAGCCCATTCGTCACCTGATCTAAAATCACCGAGTTCACCCCATCCGCCAGCTCACTCGCTATTTCCACCCCTCGATGAATCGGTCCAGGATGCATCAACAAAACCCCCGGCTTACACCGCCGAAATCTTTCCGTAGTTAGCCCAAAAAGTGCTGCATACTCCCCGATCGATGGCACTCGGGAATGGACCTGCCGCTCATGTTGAATTCGGAGAAGATTAATCACATCCGCTTCCTCCAGCGCTCCCTCCAAATCATGACTAACCTCCACCCCCAGCTCTGCAAACTCCTTCGGCAAGAGGGTCGACGGACCCACCAACTTCACTTTCGCCCCCAACTTAGTCAAAGCCCACAGATTCGAACGCGCCACCCGACTGTGGATAATATCTCCCACAATCAACACCCTCACCCCTGCAATTTTCCCCATCCGCTCCTGAATCGTAAAGGCATCCAGCAACCCTTGAGTCGGATGCTCGTGCGAGCCGTCCCCCGCGTTAATCACCGAAGCTTTCAAACGCTCCGCTAAAAAGTGGGCCGCTCCTGCCGATCGATGCCGAATCACAATCGTCCCCGCTTGCAACGCCTCCAAGTTTCTTGCCGTGTCTTTGAGGGTTTCTCCTTTGCGAATACTACTCGATTCCCTGTCCAGACTAACCACATCCGCACTCAATCGCACCGCCGCCAGTTCAAAAGAAATTCTCGTCCGCGTACTTGGTTCAACAAACAGATTCACCACCGTCCTCCCCTGCAAAGCGGGCACTTTTTTAATCGGTCGCCCCAATATTTCCTTAAAAACTGTCGCCGTAGAGAGAACCTTACCAATCTCCTCCGCGCTCAACTCACGCAGAGAGAGCAGATCCTTACGCTGCCAAGTCACACTCATCCTGAACCCTTCTCCAAAATCACCGCGTCTTCTCCATCCACCTCCATCAATCGAACCCGCACTTTTTCCTGCGCTGCCGTAGGCAGGTTTTTCCCAATGTAATCAGGGCGAATCGGAAGCTCGCGATGCCCACGATCCACCAAAACCGCTAATTGAATAATCTTGGGCCGACCCAAATCACACAACGCATCCAAAGCCGCCCGAATCGTCCGACCCGTGAAAAGTACGTCATCCACCAAAATCACCGTCTTCCCCTGCAAGTCAAAGAGCACCTCCGAACCCTTCGGCACGGGAACACTCTGCGCCAGATCATCGCGATGAAAACTAATGTCCAAAGAACCCACCGGCAGAACCCCACCCCCTTCGATCAGTTGAAATTCCTTGGCCAAGCGATGAGCCAGAGGCACTCCACGCGTTTGAATTCCCACTAGGGCAACATTTCCTTGGGTTTGCCGTTCGGCAATTTCATGGGCGATCCGCCGCACCGCTCGGTGTACAGCTTCCCCATCCATCATCTTTACCTCTGCCATTTCCGCCTCCTTGAGGAACTCACAGGTTCCCGTTAAAGGACGCGCCATGCGTCGTGTCTAAATCTTAAAATCAGCTCTGTTCTTTAGCGATCTCTTTTTCCCGATTCATTCTCCACTCACTCCGATGTTTCACAATCCAATCCAAAAGACCCTTCTCAAATCCCACGTCATACCCCGCCTGCTCACTCAGATGCCACTTATGACGCAAAATTTCCTCCCGCTCTAAAAGAAATTCACGATACAAAGCCGAATTGCGGAAGACCGCATTCGATTCTGTCGCTTGACCAGCAGAAACAACAGCACCCATAGAGTCAACTTGGCTCGAGTAAAA
>SESD01000269.1_pt1 | contig 32108 bp, 32 predicted proteins | sample 3171411 | NCBI WGS metagenome assembly SESD01 (sample SAMN06051880, study PRJNA518727) | freshwater metagenome | biome: subpolar coniferous forest; feature: holomictic lake; material: water; isolation source: holomictic Lake 442, 16.5 m depth | place: Canada: near Kenora, Ontario | collected...
CAGGGCCAAGAGCACGAAGAAGGGCTGAAGGGGCAAAACCCTTTGAGGCATTCTTGGTGTTCTTCGTTTCCCTTCGTGGAGAGCCTTTGCCGTCATCGATTCAGGTCGGCCCTAATGCTGTGGCCTCGTCGAGGGTGAAGGGGCTGTCGCTGGTCTTGGGGGCGGTGCGGATGGGGCAGGGGTCGGCGGCACAGCGGTCGCAGTAGAGGCGGGCGCAGGGGTCCACGTGGGTGTGAACCTCGCCTTCGATGCCACCTTCCAGCAGGGCAGCCTTGCCAAAGTCTTCGCAGAGGTCGTGGGCTCGGCGCACGGGGTAGTACTCCGGCACCACCATGTGCAGGTCCACGTGGGTGTAGCGGCCGGTGCGGAAGGTGCGCATTTCATGGATGGCGATGATGTCCCAGGTGCGGGTGCGGTTCAGGGCTGCCAGCACACGGCCGAGCATCTCTGGGTCTTCCATGTCCAGCAGGGCCTGGGAGGACTCCTTCACCAGCCGGAAGCCCGTGCGGGCCAGCAGCAGGCCCACCACCATGGCCATGACCGGATCGAACCACTTGAGGCCCGTGAGCTTCACGGCCAACAGCCCAGCAGCGATGCCCATGCTGGTCCAGAAGTCCGACAGGATGTGGTGGCCATCGGCCTCCAGGGCGCGGGACCGCTGCTTCCGGCCCTGGCTCACCAGGAACCACCCCAGCAGGCCGTTGAGGGCCCCCGCCAGCAGGTTCACTGCCAGGCCCCGGCCCAGGTCCTTCAGTTCCACGCCGTAGACCAGGCCCTTGGTGGCTTCGATGAGAATGAAGACCGCCGCCAGAGAGATCAGACCCCCCTCGAAGGCCGCGCTGAAGTGCTCGATCTTGCCGTGGCCGTAGGGATGCTCCTTATCCGCAGGCTTGCCGGAGAAGATCACCGCACCGAGGGCGAAGACCGCCGCCACGATGTTGACGATGCTCTCGATGGCATCGGACTTCAGGGCCACGGAACCCGACAGGGTGTAGGCCAGGAACTTCAGCCCGAGGATGCAGATGCCCGCCACGATGGAGAGGGTGGCGATCCGGATCCGGGTCTGCTGAGCGGTGTGTTCGGCGGACATGCAGGTGACTCCAAGAGGTTCAGTCGTGCCCATCGAACAGGCCCCGCTGGACGCCGTGAGCGGGGTCGGCAGGGAAGGGGAAGGCGGCGGCGGGGCCCCAGGGGCGTTCGGGGTCGAAGGGGCCGGGCGGGGGCAGGTCCGGGGGCAGCCAGCGGATGGCCGGGGGACGCTGAACCTGGGCCAGGAGGGTGTCGGCGCCGGCTTCCGGGGGCACCGCAGGCACCCGGAGCAGGGCCACGGGCGGGTGATCCAGGGTCGTATCCCAGCCAGCGGGCAGGAGAGCCCGGGCCTCGAGGGGCGACGGGTCCCGGGGATCAGCCGTGAGGCCCGGGGTGAAGGCACCGGGGGCTGGCGGCAGAGGCAGGCTGGCCCGCCAGGGGTGGCCTTCGCGGAGGGCCTGGCGGCCCAGCAGGGCCCCGAGCACCGGGGCATCGCCCGAGCCCAAATGGACCGGCGTGCGGAGGCGCTCCTGCAGCAGGGCCTGCAGGGCCCGCAGCTGCCCAAAGGCAGCGGACCAGGAGCCGCCGGCCCGCTGGAACTCCGTCCCGCCCACCAATGCGAGGCGCCAGCCTACGGAGCGCCGGGAGAAGGGCAGGTCAGGCCAAGCCCCGGCAGCGAGGCGCTGGGCCAGGCCCCGCTCGGCGCCGCCCTGGGCTTCGGACATGGCGGCCACCAGGGTCTCACCTGAGGCCAGAGTGGGCAGGGCGCCAAAGGGCAGGGCGACCTCGCCCCAGAGCCAACCCGGAAGGGCCTCGTCGCCGGGGGCCGTGACGCCCAGGCCCGGCAGCCGCCAGGGGCCGTCAGGGCGGGGCACCCAGCCCACCACGCCCTGGCGCCAGAGGTCACCGGCGGCCCCCACGGGACAGGCAGGGCCGTGCACCCAGGCCCGGAAGGCCCCGCCTGGCAGGCTCTGGGCCGCCTCCGGGGACAGGTGGAGGCTCAGGCCTGGGATGGCGCTGATGGCTTCCCACCAGCCCTGGCGGGCCTCGGGGGGGAGGGCGTTCATCCAGGTCGGAGGGTGGTCCCAGATGAGGCCAAAGCCGCCCGGCAGGAGGGCGGTCAGGTTCATGAGGCGGGCCAGGGCTCGGCCTGGGGCCGCATGGACCGAGGCGAGGCCCTCGTCCAGGAAGCGGGACCCGGACCATCCGGCCCAGGGGGCGTCCAGGGCGGAGGTCAGGAGGAAGCCCTTGCCTTCGAAGAGGTTCACAGAGCCTCCGCCGGCCGGGGCTCTGGCGCAAACATCATTCGTCCGGTCCCGCCCGGGGCGAAGGCCACAGGCCACTGGGCCCGGAGGCGCCGGGCAGCCTGCCAGGCCGCGGCCTCGGCAGCGTGACCCAGCAGGCGATAGCCCAGCCAGGTGGCGGAAAGGAGGCAGCCGGTACCCCGGCGCTCGCCGGGCAGGCGGGGCGAAGGCTCCAGGGGGAGGTGGCCCTGGGAGGTACACCAGAGGTCCTGGACCAGGTCCCCCTCCGCGTGGCCGCCCTTCAGCCAGACTGCGGCGGCCCCCGCCGCGAGCCAGGGTGCCACCAGGGCCTCCACGGGGGCGGTGCGGATGGCCTCGGGGGGCAGACCGGCGAAGGCCGCGGCCTCCCCGCGGTTGGGGCAGACCACCCAGTCCCCCATGGGCAGGAGGTCCGAGGCCATGCGGCGGAGGTCGGCCCCGTTGTGCAAGCCGGCCCCGGCGCTGGGGGCCAGGATGGGGTCCCAGATCCGCACGGGCGGAGCCAGCAGGCAGAGGGTGGCACAGAGGCGGCGGAAGGCCCCAGGATCGAGGGCGCAGAGACCGATCTTGACGCCCCAGGCGCCCAGGAGGTGGGGGGCCAAGGCCTCGATGCGCTGGACGGGGTCCATGGCGGGCGGGTCGATGCGTACGCAGGACAAGCCGTTCTGCAGGGTCTCAGCCAGCGGGACGGCCATGGCCTGGCAGCCCAGGGCGGCCAGGGCGAGGGTGTCCCGCAGGATGCCGGCACCGGCGGACGGGTCCATGCCGCCCAAACAGAGGGCGACCGGCGGGGCGGCGCTGGGTCGGGGGGCATCCATGGCGAACTTCCAGGATGCCACAGGCAGCACGGGGTTCCAGGCTAGACCTTGCGGTCCGGGTCCACGATCTCGGTGACCCGCAGCCCCAGGCTGTCCTCCAGCACCGTGACCTCGCCCCGGAGCAGGATCCGCTCCTTACACAGCACATCCATGGGTTCGCCGGCGCTCTTTTTCAGCTCCACCAGGGATCCGGGCTCCAGCTCCAGGAGGTCGCGGATCGTCATGCGGCACTGACCCAGCTGGATCTCGAGGCGGAGGGGCGTGTCGATGAAGGGCATGAGCTCCGTGACCACCTGTTCGAAGGTCAGCACGCGGTCGGTCTCGACCTTGTCCACCCGCTTCACCATGGCCCCCCCCCTGGGGTCGTCAAAAGGTGGACCCCTGGGCCTCCCAGCGCAATGGGCGTGCCAGAGCGCCGGCTCACTGCTGGATCGCCCAGTCGACGATCAGCACGCTCTTGATGGGCCGAGCGATCCGCTTGTGCTTGGGGTCTTCCTTTTCGCCGGGTTTCAGGGCGTGGGGGCGGAACTGCTCGTTGAGCTTGTCCTTGATCTCCTTGCGCAGGGAGTCCCGGGACTCGGCGTCCGACGCCTCGTCGACGCTCTTGCCGGAGAGGGCGGCCAGGACCGTGGCCTGGATGATGCTTTTCTGGGCCGAAGGCTTGTCGCCGGCCACCAGCTTGCCCAGCTCCAGGTCGCAGAAGAGGATGTTGAACTCACAGCGGAGGAAGGCATTTCGGCGGGGACCCATCAGGTTCACCGTCCGGGTCAACACCATGACCGGGGGTGCCTCACCGGCGCCCTCCTTCTTGGTGCCGGTGTCCTCACATTCCTCGCTATCCGCTTCTTCCTGCGGGGGGGCATCCCCGGGACCGTGGGGGGCCTTGGCCTCCTCGGCCTGAGCCTTCGCTGCGGCGGCCTTGGCTGCCGCCCGCTTTTTCATGAAGAGCCAGCCTCCGGTACCGCCCCCCCCGAGGACCAGCAGCGCCACGACGGCGATGATGATGAGCTTCATGCGGCTCTTGGTTGGGGTGGGGGTCTCTTCAGACATGCGTTCCTCTTCGGATGCCCCTTCATCGGAAGGCTCCGGTCTGGGCCTGAATAGCGGAATACTCCCGGTCGGTCTCTCTGTGGGCTAATGGAATTGGGGTTTTCCGAATCAGGGGAGGCTAAGAGGCTCTGATAGCCTATGCCTGGGCATTTCGGACTGCGATGCCTGATAACTATCGAAAAAAGCTTGTTGAAAAAGAATCAGAGCCTGTCGAAACAGGCTCTGATTCTTTCGTAGGTTAAATGCTGTAAAGCGTTTAAACCCTACTTGCCCTTCTTCTTCTTGCCGTTGACATCGTCAGCCAGCTTCTTGCCGGGCTTGAACTTGGCAACCTTCTTGGCGGAGATCTTGATGGGCTTGTTGTCGCGGGGGTTGCGGCCGGTGCGGGCGCCGCGGCTGGCGACCGAGAAGGTGCCGAAGCCAACGAGGGTTACCTTGCCACCCGCGCGCAGGGCGGCGGCGATGCCACCCAGGACCTGATCCAGGGCCGCAGCGGCCTGGGCCTTGGTGATGCCGGCCTTGTCGGCGACGGCGCTAACCAGTTCAGCCTTGTTCATGGAAACCTCCAAAATAGGGGATCTGTGCCCCCGGGTTGTGAAAAACGGAATCGGCTCCCGTGGGAGACGACCGTGGTTGCTGACTTTTCAGAGAGCAAGGACCCGTAGATGCCCATGGATCCTCGTGTTTCATAAACTGCCCAAAAATTACGCCGCAGACGCAGTGGGGTCAAGGATTTTCTTCTTAGAAATTTCGGAGAACTGCGCAGGCAGGGGATCCGGGTGGCCATGGAACATCTCAAGGCCCGGGAATACCCGTTTTAAGTCCCATGGTTCTCGCATATCGCCGTAGAACTCTGGGTGCGCCCGCCGGGCCCTGGGCCTATCATGGGGCGATGGCCCATCCCTACTTCCTCACCGTGGCGTATGCGGGCGCCGGCTTTCATGGCTGGCAGATCCAGACGTCCCTGCGCAGCGGCCAGGGCGAGCTCTGGAAGGCACTCCGGGCCTTCGACCCTGAGGCCCCCATGCCCCAGGGGACGGGCCGCACGGACGCGGGTGTGCACGCTCGCGCCCAGGGCGTGCTCATCCAGGCCGCACGGGCCTGGGAGCCCTACCGCCTCCTCGCCGCCCTCAATGCCCACCTGCCCGGCGATCTGCGCGTGATGGCAGTCCAGGCCGCCCCGGAGGGCTTCTTCCCCCGGCAGCATGCGGTGGCCAAGCGCTACATCTACCGCCTGGGCCTGGGGCCCGCCGCCGACCCGCTGCAGGCGCCCTATCGCTGGCACGTGCACCAGACGCTGCCGCTGGATTTTGAAGCCATGGTGGAGGCCGTTTCACCGCTGCTGGGCACCCACGACTTTTCTGCCTTCCGCTGTGTGGAGTGCGCCGCCCGCACCCCTGTGCGGACCCTGCACGCCCTCCGCATCGTGCCCGGAGAAGGCGGCGTCGAGCTGATCTTCGAAGGCAGCAGCTTCCTCATGCACCAGGTCCGCATCATGACGGGCACCCTGGTGGAAGTGGGCCGGGGCAAGCGGGAGCCTGGCTCTCTGGCTCAGGTGCTGCAATCCGCTGATCGACGCCGCGCCGGCCTCACTGCGCCGCCACAGGGCCTGTGCCTCGAGAAGGTCTGGTACGAGGCCCGGTGGGGCCTCAGCGACCCCAGCCCCTGGGGCGAGCGGGCCTGAGCATCAGCGCCCTGCCTGTTGTGGTTTTTTGAGGTCATTCGGGGATTCCGGCGACAAGAAACGCCAACAGCAGAGAGCGCAGAGGAAGCCTTATCCCCTTCATCCGTTTTTATCCCTGTTTCAGTGCTTTTTTCAACAGGGATGAAGGGGATGAAGGGGATAAAAAGGACCGCCGCCAAACCCCTTCGGGGCCCTGACTTTGGCCTGCTCCTCGTTGTTTCTGGTCCAGGCTCAGTCGAGGTAGAAGCCGACGCCTTGCCAGACCTTGAAGCGGGTCTTGCCGTCCTTGGACACGGCGGGATCGAAGACGATGCGCTTGGCGGCGTCGACACAGGCTTCATTGGCCCGGGCGGCCTCCGGGGAGCTGTCGGGCAGGCCCTGGAGCAGGCGGGCGGCCACCACATCACCTTTCTCGTTGATGAGCACGTTGACCACCACCACGCCCTTGGGACGGCCGGAGAGGAGGCCCGTGGACTTCAGGCGGGGGGTCACGCGGTTCAGGTTGACGGGGCGGGCGGGCACGACCTCCTCCCCCAGGGTCACCAGGTCCCCCTCGCTCGGCACGGTGCTGGTCTTGCGGCGGAGCTCCTCGCCCTCGGCGGTCATCTGCTCCATCTTGGCCCGGCTGTCGGTCACGGCCCGGCGGGCTTCCTGCAGCTCCTTGAGGAGGGCATCGCCGCCGCCCTGGTTCTCCCGGAGGCTGCCCTTCAGCTGGTCCGCCTCCCGGCGGGCGGTCTCGCCTTCGGCACGGGCCAGGTCCCGGGCCTTGCGCGCGGCGATGACCTCCTGCTGCAGGTCCTCGGTACCGGCCAGGCGCTGCTTCAGGTCATCCCGCTCCTCGGTGAGGGTCTTGACCTGCGCCTCCAGCTGGGCCGCCGTGGGTTTGGTGGGCTTCTTGGCGGCGGCGGCTGAGAGGGGCAGGACGATCAGCAGAAGGGCAAGCACGGCACGCATGGAACCTCCGGTAGGGACGCCTGGGCAGCACCCGCATCGCCGCACGGAAGAGGCTCCGGCTGGGCTCGGCGGGGGCCCGCTCGCAGGTTAGCAGGTTCCCCCGGAACGCCGGGAGGGGCCACCCTCAGACTGAGGCGGTGGGCCGATCATCGGACTGGGCCGGCTTCGAGGTCTTGAGCACACCCCGCTTCAGGAGCTTGGAGAAGATTCCCAGGCACTCCTCCGGCTCGAAGGGAGCAATGGAGAGGATGTCTCGGATGCTCCAGACGCCGTTCACGCGGCTGGCGAGGAAGGCCTCGTTCGGGTAGAGGTCGGCCGTCATGAGCACATCCATGGAGACGGCCAGCTCGGGGATCAGGTCCTGGTTCAGGCGGGTCTCTTCCAGGAGGTTTTGGACCACGGTCAGCATCTGGTTGGCGTCGGCGTTGCGCGGCTGCTCCTGGAGGATGCGGCGGAGCTCCTCCTGGGCTTCCTGGAGCTTCTGCTTCTCCACCAGGATTCGGGCCCGCTGCAGGTGCAAGCTGGGGTGCTCGCCGAGGTGCCCGCCGCCGTCCAGGAGGCGAGCCAGACCCTTTTCGTGGAGGTCGAAGAGCAGGCGGTTGACCTTGAACTCGGGCATCCGGAGCTCCAGCACCAGCTGGTCCACCTTGCGCCGACCGTCCAGGCGAGCCAGGATCTCGGCATCCTCGCGGGAGAGGGGCAGGTGCTCAGCAATGGCCTCAGAGACTGCCACCAAGACAGCGTCCCCACCATGGATGACCTTGCGGATGCGCTTCCAGTCGTCGAGGCGGCGGGCGCCCTCCAGCACGATGCCCGTCACATCGAGGCTGAGGAGCATGGACCGCTGGTGCGGGGCCGCTCCGTCGTGGAACTCGAAGGTGCCCATGCCCCAGAGGAAGGTGTCGAAGATGCTCTCCTCCACCTTCATCTGCACGATGCGCCGGATCTCGGCTTCGGTGATGAGGTGACGGTTGATGAGGATGCGCCCCAGCAGCTGCTGCTCATCCTCCTGGGTGGCCAGGGCATCCCGCAGCTGCTCCTCGGTGATGCGATTGAAGGCCAGCAGGTACTGTCCGAGGTATTCCCGGGGATCCGAGGACCACACGCTGGTGATCCGGCCATCCAGGAAGGAGACACGCTTGGTGTGCAGGGCGCCCTTGAGCTCCAGGACCCCGGTCTTCTTGCCCACGGCCAGCCACTGGAGGATATCCTCCAGGCCCATGGTGGACAGATCACCGTTGAGAGCCACGCCCTGCCTCCTGAAGGGACAAGCCTATCCACGTTCCTGTCATGAGAGCAATCCCAATGACCGGACCGGGGGGCAGACCCCTCCTGCCTACTTATCGGCATCCCCTGGAATTGGATAAGGGGTCAGAGGCGGTCGAGTACGTCCCGGATGGCCCGGTTCAGCAGGTCCGGGTGGTGGCGGGCGGTGAGCATCTCGGGGTCCAGCAGGGGAAAGCGATGGACCGGGATGCCCAGGATCTGGTCCGCCTGGGTCAGCAGGGGCTGGCCGCCCTCCTCCCGGTACCGGGCCAGCAGGTCGGCGCTCATGGGCGTCTCGTTGGCGATGATGGCGGAGAGCCGGGTGTGGGTGAGGGCTGCGATGGCGGCCACATGGGCTTCCAGGTCCAGGCCGTTCGTCTCACCGGGCTCAGTCATCAGGTTGGCCACATAGACCACGGGGGCCTGGGACAGCTCGACGGCCTCCTGCAGCTCCCGCAGGAGGAGGTTCGGGATGGTGGAGGTGTAGAGGCTGCCGGGGGCGAGCAGGATGAGGTCAGCGCTCAGGAGTGCCAGGACGGTCTCCGGCAGCGGCTCGGCATCCCGGGGCTCCAGCCAGAGGCGGGCCAGGGGCGGGTGGCTGGCGCCTACTGCGGTCTCGCCAGCGTAGGTGCGACCGGCCATGTCTTCGGCGCAGAGGGTGACGGGCACCACCGTGGAGGGAAACAGGCGGCCGGCAGTGACCAGCACGCCCGAGAGCTTCCGGATGGCCCGGACCCAGTCGCCCGTGATGTCTGCCAGAGCCCACAGCATCAGGTTGCCCAGGGAGTGTCCGGAGAGGTCGCCCTCGCTCTTGAAGCGGTAGTTCAGGAGGTCCGACAGGGCGGAGTCCTCCAGCGTCAGGGCAGCGAGGCAGTTGCGCAGGTCCCCGGGGGGAATGCCGCCCAGCTCCTCGCGGATGCGCCCGGAGGAGCCCCCGTTGTCGGACACGGTGACGATGCCTGTAAGCTTCCAGGGATCCCGGCTACGACCGGCTTCGCGCTTCAGGGCCCGGAGCAGCGAAGCAAGCCCGGTGCCGCCCCCAAGGGCCACCACCCGCAGGGGGCGGTCAGCATCCAGGTCCCGAGACGCGCCAGGCATGGCTGAGGGCCCGCGCTTTTAGCGGTTCTCAGTGAAGGCGAAGAGGGGGGACTTGCGGATGGCGTTGAAGTCCGGGTCCATGTGCCACTGGAAGACGAGGTCGGGGTCCAGCTCCAGGGCGCGGTTGAGGCTGTCGGCGGAGGCTTCGACATTCTCGGTCTGGGCAAAGGCCAGGGAGCGGAGGTAGTAGGCCACCGCCAGGGTCGGGTGATCCTTTACTTCCTTGTCGATGAGCTTCATGGCCTCTTCCGTATTGCGACGGTTGAGGCTGGCCTGGATCTCCACCAGGGCGGTGGGCTTCACGGCCTTGGGGGGGTTCTGCTTGGTCTGGGCCAGCCCCAGGTAGATCTGGGCACGGCGCTTCACGGCCCACTCGCCCGCCTCATCGGCGGCTCCCACAACGGCCTCCAGGGCCTTGGCGGCCTCGGCGTGTTTCCCGGCTTCGAACAGGCCCAGGGCGTGGTCGAAGGCAGAAGTGGCCGAGGAAGCGGCTGCCTGCTCAGCGGGAAGCGCTGCCTTGGGGGTGGGTGCGGTCTTGGCCTTGGTTGCCATTCGGGGATCCTCTGGATGCTTTGGAGAAACTATAGAGTGACAGGTTTCCCGGGGCAAATCCTGGAGGGGGGTGCCTAGGCCTTGAAAAGGGCCTTTTCCTGGTTGAGGATGCGGGTCGATACCAGGGTCATGATGGCCGCCAGGCCCACGGTCATGGCGAAGGCCACCAGGTATTCCATCCAGCTGAACTGCTGGCTGAACAGCTTGCGCAGGGCCAGGCAGACATTGACCACCGGCACATAGGCGAGGAAGGTCATCTTCTCCACGCCCGGGGCCATGGTGAAGATCCCCAGGAACATGACCAGGAAGATGCCGGGGGTGATGGCGCTGCCGGCTTCAATGGTGTTCCGGGCCTGGATGCCCATGAGCAGGATGAAATTGGAGAAGAAGAGGCCCAGCGGAACCATGATCAGGAAGGTGAGGCCCAGGGTCATGGGATTGGCGATGGCTGCGACGGCCTGGAGGGAACCGGCGGCACCGCTGCTGGCGGTGGCCACGGACAGGCCCATGCTGAGCAGGTTCAGCAGGGCGGCGATGACGCCGATGCTGAAGATGTAGAGCAGCTTGCCCAGGATGATCTGGTTGCGGGGCAGGCGGGTGGCCATGAGGCTGAGCAGGGTGTGGCGCTCCTTCTCTCCGGCGGTGGCGTAGATGCCGTGCTGCATGGAGCCCGCATACATCATGATCATCAGCAGGTAGGGCAGCATGCGGCCCATGACCTTGCCCACCTCGAGGGTGATGTCAGCAGCATTTTTTACTTCCAGCTTCAGGGGTTCGGCCAGCTGGGGCGAGGCGCCCAGGGTCTGGAGGCGGGCCTGCACCCAGGTCTTCTCCTGGGTCCGGACGGCGTCCTTCAGGCGCTTGAGGGCGATCTCGGAGGTCCGCTCGCTCTCATCCATGGTGGCCGTGAGGACAAAGGTGGCCTGCTTCTGGAGGGCGTCGGCGGCATCGGGGGCGGTCTCCACCGCCAGCTCCAGCTTCTGGTCGCGGATGGCCTGGCGGAGGTCGCCAGCGGGCTTGGGGACCAGCTCGAAGTGCCCAGGGGTGGCCTTCAGGAGCGGGGCCACCACGCCCGAGGGATCATTCACGTAGACCCGGCTGGCCTTGCTGCGGTTCTGGGCCTCGTCCCGCTTCCCCATCTTGGCCATCATCCCGAAGATGGCGGGGTAGAGCAGGAAGGGGAGGACGAAGGCGAAGAACATGGTCTTCCGGTCCTTGGAGAGCTCCAGGAACTCTTTCCGGGCGATGAGCAGGGCGCCGCGCATCAGTTGCTCCCTTCCGATTCAGCTGCCAGCTGGAAGAACACTTCGTCGAGGGTGCGTGCGTTGCGGCTCTGCAGGAGGTCCCGGGGTGGGGCGTCGCCGTGGAGCTTGCCATCAAAGATGATCCCCACCCGGTCGCAGATGTCCTCGACCATGGGCATGACATGGGTGCTGACGATCACCGTGCGGCCTTCTTCCCGCATGATCCGCAGCAAGTCCAGGACGGTCTTGGCGGTGAGCACATCGAGGCCCGTGGTGGGCTCGTCGAAGATGACCACCTTGGGGTCGTGCAGCAGGGCCCGGGCGATGCTTACCTTCTGCTTCTGGCCGGAGGAGAACCCTTCCATCTTCACATCGGCAAAGTCCGCCAGCTGCAGCTTCTCCAGCAGATGGAGCCCCCGGCGCTCGGCCACCGCTGGATCAACGCTCTGGAAGCCGCCGAAGAGCCGCAGCAGCTCCCGGGGGGTGAAGCGGGTGTAGATGCCCATGTCGGTGCTCAGGTAGCCCATGCAGCCACGGACCTCTTCGGCTTGCTTCCGGGTGTCCATGCCGCAGACCTCGAGGCTGCCGGAGTCGGGCTCCATCAGGCCGGCGATCATCCGCAGCGTGGTGGACTTCCCAGCCCCGTTGGGTCCCAGCAGGCCGTAGATCTCTCCCGGCTTTACCGTGAAGGTGATGCCCCGGACCGCCTCGATGCGCTTGGTGGTCTTGGTCTTTCGGTCCTTCACGGTGAAGGACTTGTGGACCTGATTGAGCTGGATCAAGGCAACCTCCGGACGGGAAGCACCCAGTGTAGGCAAATTTGCGTAGTTCCGCCCGCCAATCGGTGGACGGAAAACCTGAATCGGCGAACGGTCTCAGCAGGGACCTCAGTGCCGGACCAGGACCCCCGTGCCACTGAGGACCAGGATCCCCAGGCCCAGGACCAGGCAGTAGGCCGCAAAGCCGTTCAGGCGGGGCTTCCGGGTGAAGCGGTCCAGCAGGCCGATGGCCAGGTAGCCCGAGATGCAGGCCACCCCCACGCCCACCAGGCAGAGCAGGACGGGGGAAGCCGAGCCCGGGGGGAAGGCCAGCTCCGGGGGCAGGGGCTGATGCTTCAGGAGGGGCTTCAAGAGCCCTCGCAGCTCCAGGACGGCCGCAGCGGCGATGGTGGGCATGCCCAGGAGGAAGCTGAAGCGGGCCGCCGTGGGCAGGCGCAGGCCGCGGAACACGCCCACCGAGATGGTGGAGCCAGACCTGGAGAGGCCGAAGCCCCCGCCGATGCCTTGGATGGCGCCCACGGCGAGGGCGTCCATGGGCCGCAGGTCGTGGAGGTCCCGTCCGGCCAGGTCAAGACCCTGCACGTTCACGCGCTGCTGGCTGAGGCGGTTGGCCACATACAGGATGGCGGCGGTACAGAGCAGGCCCACACCGTACACCCACAGGTGCTCCTTGGCGGCCTCCTTCATGCCCTTGGTGGCCAGGCCCAGGATGCCCGTGGGGATCATGGCCAGGAACAGCAGGAAGGTCAGGCGACGGCCCTCCTTGTCCCGCCCGAAGCAGCCCATGAGGATCTGCAGCAGCTCCCGCCGGAAGTACAGCATCAGGGCGCCCAGCGTGCCCACGTGGAGCAGCACATCGAAGGCCAGGGGCATGGGGTGGCCCTTGAACATCAGGTGCTCCGCCAGGGTCAGGTGCGCCGTGGAAGAGACCGGCAGAAACTCCGTCAGGCCCTGGATCAGTCCCAGGAGGATGGCGTGTAGCAGGTGCATCTGGTGACTCCGTCAATCCATCAGTCTGCCATGCATGGTTGAATCTCCCCATGCGATCCCTCGACCTCCGCTCTGACACTGTCACCCGGCCCACGCCGGAGATGCGCGCCGCCATGGCCGCAGCCGAGGTGGGCGACGATGTGCTGGAGCGGGATCCCACCATGGCCGTGCTGGAGGCCCGGGTGGCGGACCTGCTGGGCCTGGAGGCGGCCATCTGGGTGCCCTCGGGCTGCATGGGCAACCTCATCGGCCTGCTGCTGCACCTGCGCCGGGGGGACCGCTTCCTGGCCCCGGCCCAGGCTCACGTGCTGGGCTCGGAGCTGGGCACGGGCGCCTGGCTGGCGGGGGGCATGCCCGAGGCGCTGGCCTGGGAGGGCGGCCTGGGCCGACCCACACCGGCCCAGGTGACCAGGGCAGCCGGCTCACCCGGCCCCTACTACACCCTGCGTAGCCGTCTGCTCTGCCTGGAGAACACCCACAACTTCGCCGGGGGTACCGTGACGCCTGTGGCTGAGCACCGGGGCCTGGTGGCCGCCGCCAAGGCCGCTGGCCTGGCCGTGCACCTGGATGGGGCACGCCTCTGGCACGCCGCTACCGCCCTGGGCTGCCCGCTGTCTGAGCTGGCCGCAGGTGTGGACACGGTGCAGGTCTGCCTCAGCAAGGGCCTGGGCGCCCCCATGGGCTCGCTGCTCTGTGGCTCGGCGCCGGCCATGGCCGAGGCCCGACGCCTGCGCAAGATGCTGGGCGGCGGCGTTCGGCAGGGCGGTGTCGTCGCTGCAGCGGGTCTGGTGGCCCTGGACCACCTGCCGAGGCTCGGGGAAGACCACGCCAAGATCCAGCGTCTGGCCGAGGGCCTGCGTGGCTTCGGTGTCGCGGCCCCGATTCCCGAGACCAACATCCTGCTGGTGCCCGTGCCCAATGCGTCCGAGGCCCTGGCGGCTCTGGAGGGCGTCGGCGTGCGGGTCCTGCCCGTGGGCCCCGCCATCCGCTTCATCGCCCACCGCGATCTGAGCTCCGGAGACATCGAAGAGGCCCTGCGCCGCATCGAGCCCCTGGCGCCGCAGCTGCGCACAGCCTGACCATGCGGCCGGTCCTCGTCCTCGCCGCTGTCCTGCTGGCCACAGCCCTGGGCGTGGGCGGCTATCTGGCCTGGCAGGATGGTCTGGTGCCGGTGTCCTTGGGTGATGGTCGGGCGCTCTATGTTCCGGCGGCGCCGGAGTTCCAGGAAGACGCGGCGAGGCTGGCTGTGCTCCTGCCCGCTGGTCCCGGGGTGGAGGCCCTGCTGGTGGCCCAGTCGGATCTGCCGCTCCTGGAGCGGGGGCCCCAGGGCGGCCTCTCCGGCCTGCTGGTGGCCACTCTGGAGGTCTCGCGCCATGGCCGCCGCTGGCGCTTCACGGTTCGGTCAGGCTGGCGCCTGCAGGATGGCACCACCCTCGACGCCAACCGAGTGTTGCAGGCCATCGGCCCCGCGGCAGGCCGCCTGGGCGGGCAGGGGCGGGTGCTGGATGCGGCCACCCTGGAGCTGCGGTTCCAGGCCCCTCCCACGGACCTGCCGGAAGTCCTGCGGCACTGGCGCGTGCCGGGCAGCGGACCTTTTGTGCGGCGCGGCACCACGCTGACTCGCTTTGAGGGCTTTCCCCTGGGGCGCGCCGGCATCGCGGCCCTGACGGTGGTAACCGATCCGGCGCTGCTGGAGAGCCGGACCTGGGCGGCGGGCCTGGCCTCCCGGCGCTGGGCCTGGGCGGCCTTCCCGGGTGGCGTCGCCCCCGGGGACATGGCCAAGGCCCGCCTCGCGCCCTGCGACGAGCTCCGCCTGCAGGATGGCTCGATCTGGTTCCTCTCCCGCCGCCTCCGCCGCCTGCGCCCCGATTCCGCTGACTGGACCCGCACTCGCCTCTTCGGCGCCTGGCAGGGCGCCATGGACCTGCCCTACGACCCGCTGGGGCTGTAGGCACTACTCCAGGTTGGCGGCCTGTTCGCGGATCTGGTCGAGGGCGCCTTTGGCTTCCATGACGGCGCGGGTCATGTCGATGCGCTTGCACTTGCTGCCGGTGGTGTTGAGCTCCCGCAGCACTTCCTGGCACCACACATCCACGGCCTTGCCTTCGAGGCGGCCCTTGTCGAGTCGCTCGGCGAAGTCGTCGAGGTGGGCGGAGAGGCGGATGAGCTCCTCCCGCACATCCTGGCGCTCCGCCAGCACACCGGCCTCGGCCAGCAGGCGCTCGGCGGGCAGCTGGCCCGCGAGGCGGGCATCCTCCAGCAGCTGCTCGATGCGCTGGCGGTAGAGGCCGGGCAGCTCGGCCGCCTGGGCCTCGGCCCCGGCCTTCAGGCGGTCCCGCAGCTCCTGCAGGCGGGCCAGGCCGTCGGCGAAGAAGGGCCGGAGGCGCTCGGCCTCTCGGGTGCGGCCTTCGTTCCAGGTGGCCAGCAGGGTGGCGAGGCCCTGGAGGAGCTTGCCTTCCAGGCGCTCGGCCAGGTCCGAGTCCGGGGCCAGCCAGGCGCCGGGCAGGCGGAAGAACGCATCGGCGGTGAGGGGCGGCAGGTGCAGCCACTCGGCGTCCTCCTGCCAGGCCTTAGCAGCGGAGCGCAGCAGGGCGCGGTTGATGCGCGGCTCCAGGGAGGGCTCGTCCTGGACTTCAATGGTGAGGTCCAGCTTGCCCCGCTGAGCGGCGTCCCGCACCTTGGCCCGCAGCGCAGCCTCCAGGGGGAATAGCGCCGGCGGCAGCCGCAGAGAGAGGTCCAGGGCCTTGCTGTTGACGCTCCGCAGCGTCAGCCGCAGCTGCCCCGCCTCCAGCGGCTGGACGATCTCGGCAAAAGCAGTCATGGATCGCATGGGCATCCCGGATGAGCCTCCAGCCTAGCAGTGGCGCTTGGGCTCGGTGGGTTGCAGGAAACGGATCAAGGTAAGCGGAGGACTGCCGAGGAGCGGAGGAGAGCGGAGAAAAGCGACTGCTATGTGGGGATTGCTAGACAGCCTTTCCCTCTGCTTTCCTCTGTTCCTCCGTCTTTTCTCCGCTTCACCTTCTTCCGTTTTTCTAAGCGTCTGTAGCTCGCGCGGCCCAGCAGGGTCGCTAAGAAAAGGACGAGATGTAAGCGGAGGACTGCCGAGGAGCGGAGGAAAGCGGAGAAAAGCAAAGCCAGTTAGGCGGTTCTTATTCCTCTACTTTCCTCAATTGCTCAGCTTTCCTCTGCGTCTGGGTTTCTTTGTTCTTTCTACAACCCAGTCACAGCCAGGGGGTCGCTCGGGCGCGCTGGGCTTCGTAGGCTTCGATGGCGGGGAGGCAGGCGAGGCTGCGGGCGATCTCGTCTAGGCCTTGCACCAGCGTGTTCTTCCGGGCGGGCTCGAGCTCGAAGCGGAAGCACAGGCCAGCGGCGCTCACGGTCTGCTCCGGCAGGTCCACGGTGACTGGGCCCTTGGCTTCTGCCAGCTGCTGGATGGCCGCCATGGGCAGGGCCAGGGGCAGGATGCCGTTGGCGAAGCAGTTGTTGAAGAAGATCTCGGCAAAGCTGGGGGCGATGACGCAGCGGATGCCAAAGTCGAGGAGGGCCCAGGGGGCGTGCTCCCGGCTCGAGCCGCAGCCGAAGTTGGGGCCACTCAGGAGGACCTCCGCGCCCCGGAAGGCCGGCTGGTTCAGGATGAACTCCGGCAGCTCGCGGCCCTCGGCATCGTAGCGGATCTCGGAAAAGAGGTGCCGCCCCAGGCCTGTGCGTACCAGGGTCTTGAGGAACTGCTTGGGGATGATCAGGTCCGTGTCCACATTGGCCCGCAGCAGGGGAGCGGCGGTGCCGGTGAGGGTCGTGAAGGGCTTCATTGGGCCTCCAGCAGGCGGCGAACATCTGTGAACCGGCCGGTGACGGCGGCGGCGGCGGCCATGCCAGGACTCACCAGGTGGGTGCGTCCGCCCCGACCCTGGCGTCCTTCGAAGTTGCGGTTGCTGGTGCTGGCACTGCGCTCGCCGGGTTCCAGGCGGTCGTCGTTCATGCCCAGGCACATGCTGCACCCGGGTAAGCGCCACTCGAAGCCGGCTTCCAGGAAGATGCGGTCCAGGCCCTCGGCCTCGGCCTGGAGCTTCACCAGGCCGGAGCCCGGCACCACCAGGGCCCGCACGCCTGCAGCCACCTTTCGGCCTCGGGCCACGGCGGCGGCCTCCCGCAGGTCCTCGATGCGGCCGTTGGTGCAGGACCCGATGAAGACCACATCCACGGTCACCTCCTCCATGGGCGTGCCGGGGCGCAGGTCCATGTAGGCCAGGGCCAGGGTCATGGCTTCGCGCTCGGCGGCACTGGCGGCCAGGGCTGGGTCGGGCACACAGCCCGTGATGGCTACCACGGCTTCGGGGCTGGTGCCCCAGGTCACCTGGGGGGCCAGGTCCGACACCTCGATGACCACCTCCCGGTCGAAGGCGGCACCCGCGTCGGTGGCGAGGGTCTTCCAGCTGGCCACGGCCTGGTCCCAGAGGGGCCCAGCGGGGGCCATGGGCCGCCCCGCCAGGTAGGCGAAGGTGATCTCGTCAGGGGCCACCAGGCCAGAGCGTGCCCCGGCTTCGATGGCCATGTTGCAGAGGGTCATGCGGCCCTCCATGGAGAGGTCGCGGACGGCCGGCCCGGCGAACTCGATGACGTGGCCCGTGCCGCCGGCGGTGCCGATCTGGCCAATGAGGCGCAGGGCCAGGTCCTTGCCGCCAAGGCCCGGGGGCAGGGTGCCCTCGAAGCGCACCCGCATGTTCTTCGACCGGCGCTGGGGCAGGGTCTGGGTGGCCATGACATGCTCCACCTCGCTGGTGCCGATGCCGAAGGCCAGGGCCCCGAAGGCGCCGTGGGTGCTGGTGTGGCTGTCTCCGCAGACCACGGTGGCGCCCGGGAGGGTGAAGCCCTGCTCGGGCCCGATGACATGCACAATGCCCTGACGATCATCCAGCAGAGGGATGTAGGGCACCCCGAAGGCCTGCACATTTTCCACCAGGGCGGCCACCTGCAGGCGACTGGTCTCCTCGGCGATTTCGGTCGTGCGGTTCTGGGTGGAGATGTTGTGGTCGACCACGGAGAGGATGGCTTCAGGGCGCCGCAGGGGGCGGCCCGCCATGCGCAGGCCCTCGAAGGCCTGGGGGCTGGTCACCTCGTGGACCAGGTGGCGGTCGATGTACAGCAGGCTGGTGCCATCGTCCCGGGTGGCCACCAGGTGGGCCTCCCAGAGCTTGTCGTAGAGGGTGCGGGCGCCGTTGGTCATGGGCGGTTCCTTCGTGAGGGGCGGTTCAGGGCCTGGGCGGCCGGGACGGACATTTCGCTGGCGTGGACCATGGCAATGAAGGCCTTGGCGGCATGGGAGAGGGCCTCCTCCCGTCGGCAGACCATGCGGATGAGCTTCTCGATCTTCAGCTGCCGGACAGGCACCTCCACGAGGCGGCCGGACTCGATGGCGTCGAGTACGGTCATGCGGGGCATGATGGCCAGCCCGGCGCCCTTGGCCACGAAGTCCGAGATGGTGGCCAGGGTGCCCACCTCCATGGTGATCCGCAGGGGCGTCCGAAACCGGGCGAAGAGGTCCACGATGGCCGCCCGGGTGGGCGTGAGGGCGTTGTGGACGATGAAGGTCTCCTCGCCCAGGGCCTTGACGTCCACCGAGCGGCGGCCGGCGAGGCGGTGGCCCGGGGGCATCACCAGCACCATGTGGTCCCGGAAGACCACCTCGCTGCGCAGGCCCGTGTGGAGGGGGTCGTAGGAGACAAAGCCCACATCCAGGCGGTGCTCCAGGATCTCGGTGGGGATGCGGTCGGAGGGCAGGCGGTAGGCCTGGAGCTTGATGTCAGGGTGGGCCCGCTGGAAGGTCAGGAGCATCCGGGGGAGCAGGAACTCGGACATGCTCTCGTTGGCCCCGATGCTGAGGCGGCCCTGGTGCAGACCCTTCAGGGTCCCGAAGGTGTCCGTGATCTGCTGGCGCAGCTCCAGCATGCGGTGGGCCAGGGGCAGGAGGGTCTCACCGGCATCGGTGAGGGTGCCGCCCTTGGTGGTGCGGTCCACCAGCACCTCGCCCAGCTCCTCCTCCAGGCGCTTGAGGGCCAGGCTGACCGCCGGCTGGGTCCTGAAAAGGCGTTCCGCCGCCCGGGAGAAGCTCTTTTCCCGCGCAATGGCCGCGAATGTTTCCAGCTGACCCAGCTCCACGCCACCCCCAGAATTCAAGAGTCTAGCCACTTAAGGAAAACTAATGGAATCATAAAAATTATTAACTATAATCATGGGACGATTCAGAGCAACCTGAATCGATCCTTTCTGCCAGTGCCGAAATCGGGAGTCAACCAGCCAATGGGCGCCCAGCGGATCGCCATCTTCGACACCACCCTCCGGGATGGCGAGCAGTCTCCGGGCTGCAGCATGAACCTGGGCGAGAAGGTGCAGATGGCCCGGCAGCTGGTGGCGCTGGGGGTGGATGTCATCGAGGCGGGCTTCCCCGTGGCCTCCGACGACGACTTTGCCGCCGTGCAGACCATCGCCCGGGAGTGCCGCGGCCCGGTGATCGCCGCCCTCTGTCGCGCCATCCCCAGGGACATCGAGCGGGCCTGGGAGGCCCTCAAGGACGCGGAGAAGCCCCGGATCCACACCTTCCTGGCCACTTCCGATATTCACCTGGCCTACAAGCTCCAGAAGACCCGGGCCGAGGCCCTGCAGATGATTCGGGAGGGTGTGGCCCTGGCCAAGTCCTTCACCCCGGATGTGGAGTTCTCCGCCGAGGACGCCACCCGCAGCGACTGGGGCTTCCTGGTGGAGGTCTGCACCGTCGCCCTGGAGGCCGGTGCCACGGTGCTGAATATCCCGGACACCGTGGGCTACACGGTCCCCGACGAGTACAGCCGCCTCATCGCCCACCTCAGGGCCAATGTGCCGGGCATCGACCAGGCTGTCATCAGCGTCCACTGCCACAACGACCTGGGCCTGGCTGCCGCCAACTCCCTGGCCGCCGTCATGGCCGGGGCCCGCCAGGTGGAGTGCACGGTCAACGGCATCGGCGAGCGGGCGGGCAACGCAGCCCTGGAGGAAGTGGTGATGGCCCTCTCGGTGCGGCGGGATGCGCTGCCCTTCGAGACCGGCATCTGCAAGGAGAACCTCTACCGGGCCAGCCAGGCCCTGGCCAACATTACGGGCCGCGAGGTCCAGCCCAACAAGGCCATCGTCGGCCGCAATGCCTTCGCCCACGAGAGCGGCATTCATCAGCACGGCATGCTGAGCCACAGCTCGACCTACGAGATCATGACGCCCGAGTCCGTGGGCGTCCGCCGCAGCAGCCTGGTGCTGGGCAAGCACTCGGGCCGCCACGCCCTGGCCAAGCGCTTCGAGGAGCTGGGCTACAAGCTGGAGCGGCCGGAGCTGGACAAGGCCTACAAGCTCTTCACCCGCCTGAGCGACGTGAAAAAGGAAATCTACGACGAAGACCTCCTGGTCATCGTCCAGGACGGCCTCACCCATGTGCCAGAAGCCTTCAAGCTGAGGAACCTCCAGGCCACCGCCGGCACCTCCATGTTCGCCACGGCCCTGGTGACCCTCGCCACCGAGACGGGAGAGGTCACGGAGACCGCCATGGGGGATGGCCCTGTGAACGCCGTCTTCGCCGCGGTGGACAAGCTCACAGGCCTCACCGGGAAGCTCCTGGAGTACCGTCTGCACTCTGTCACCCGGGGGGCCGACGCCGTGGGCGAGGTGCACATCCAGGTGGACTTTGAAGGGGTCGCCCAGGGCGGCAAGGGCGCCAGCACCGATGTGGTGGAAGCCAGCCTGCGGGCCTACCTGAATGCCGTCAACAAAGCCATCTTCGCTCGCCGGTCCCGGCGGGCCAAAGCCGCTGTAACGGGCGCCTGAGACCCCTCATCTAAACCAGGGGTGTTGGGCCCCGCCACCGGAGACCGCATGGAAGCCAGGATTGTTGTCCTCCCAGGAGATGGTGTCGGACCCGAGGTGACCCGGGAGGCCGTGGCCTGCCTGCAGGCCGTCGCCGGGGCCTTCGGTCATCGCTTCAACTTCCGGGAGGCCCTCATTGGTGGGGCCGCCGTGGATGCCTGCGGGGACCCGCTGCCCGAGGACACCCTGGCCCTGTGCCGCACCGCCGATGCCGTGCTGCTGGGCGCCGTGGGTGGGCCCGCCTGGGACCAGCACCCGCGCGACCAGCGCCCGGAGTCTGGCCTGCTGCGCCTGCGCCAGGGCCTGGGCCTGTACGCCAACCTTCGCCCCGTGACCGTCCATCCCGCCCTGGAGGACGCCAGCCCCGTGCGGCCCGAGATCGTGCGCGGCACGGACATGATGATCGTCCGGGAGCTGTCCGGCGGCCTCTACTTTGGTGAGCCCCGCAGCTTCAGCCCGGAGCGGGCCGTGAACACGCTGCCCTACAGCCGGGAAGAGATCCTCCGGGTGGCCCGGGTGGCCTTCGACCTCGCCCGCGGCCGCCGCAAGAAGCTGGTCTCCGTGGACAAGGCCAATGTGCTGGAGACCTCCCGTTTGTGGCGCATGGTGGTGGATGAGCTGTCGGCCGAGTATCCGGATGTGGCCGTGCAGCACGCCTATGTGGACAGCTTTGCCATGGCCCTGGTGGCTCGGCCCCGGGACTTCGATGTGGTGCTCACGGAGAACCTGTTCGGCGACATCCTCAGCGATGAGGCCGCCGTGCTGGCGGGTTCCCTGGGCCTGCTGCCCTCTGCCAGTCTGGGCGGCACCGTGGGCCTCTACGAGCCCATCCACGGCTCGGCCCCGGACATCGCCGGCCGCGACCTCGCCAACCCCGTGGGGACCATCCTGTCGGCGGCCATGCTGCTGCGTCACGCTCTGGGCCTGACCGACGAGGCTGCCGCCCTGGAAGCCGCCGTGGACCGCACCCTGGCTGGGGGCCACGGCACCCAGGACCTGAAGGGCGCCACCCATCCGCACGGCACCGCCGCCATGGGGGCGGTCATTCGCACTGCACTGGAACTTGTGGGAACGGAGCACCGCTGATGAAGGAGAACGCCATGGAACGAACCGGCGCACAGATCATCTGGGAGTGCCTGCTGCGGGAAGGCGTGGAGACCGTCTTCGGCTACCCCGGCGGCGCCATCCTGCCCACCTATGACGCCATGACGGAGTACCCCATCCGGCACGTGCTGGTGCGCCACGAACAGAGCGCCGTGCACATGGCGGACGGCTTTGCCCGCGCCTCCGGGCGCACCGGCGTGGTGGTCGCCACCTCGGGTCCCGGCGCCACCAACCTGGTGACCGGCCTGGCCACCGCCATGCTGGACTCCATTCCCTTGGTGGCCATCACCGGCCAGGTGGGCTCGGGCCTGCTGGGCACCGATGCCTTCCAGGAAGTCGACATCACGGGCATCACCCTGCCCATCACCAAGCACAACTATCTGGTGACCCGGGCCGAAGACATTGCCCCGGCCATCCGGGAAGCCTTTGCTGTCGCCACCAGCGGCCGGCCCGGCCCCGTGCTGGTGGACATCACCAAGGATGCCCAGCAGGGCAGGGCCATCCTGGACTGGGAGGGGGCCGCCCCCACCCGCCACCTGCGCCACATCCCGCCCTTCCCGGCCCAGACGGACCTGGACCGCGCCATCGCGCTGATCAACGCCGCCGAGCGTCCGGTCATCCTCGCCGGCCACGGCATCCAGCTCTCCGGGGCCCGGGCCGAGGTGCTTGCCCTGGCCGAGCTGGCCCAGATTCCCTTTGCCGAGACCCTGCTGGGCCTGGGCGCTGTACCCGCCTCCCATGTGCTGAGCCTGGGCATGATGGGTATGCACGGTGAGGCCTGGGTCAACCGTGCCATCCAGGAGGCGGACCTGCTGATCGCCCTTGGCATGCGCTTCGACGATCGGGTCACGGGCCGGCTCAAGGAGTACGCCCCCAACGCCCACAAGATCCATGTGGACATCGACGCCAGCGAGATCAACAAGCTGGTGCCAGTGGATGTGCCCCTGGGCGGGGACCTGAAGCAGGTGCTGAAGGCCATGCTGCCTGCGGTGCAGGGAGCGGACCACACCCCCTGGCTGGACCGCATCCGCGCCTGGCGCGGGGACTCCGCGGTCCGGGACATCAAGAACCTGCCGGACGAGGGGCACCTCTACGCCGCTCATGTCATGCACGACCTCTGGAAGATCACCGAGGGCAAGGCCGTGGTGGTGACGGATGTGGGCCAGCATCAGATGTGGGAGGCCCAGTACTACCACCACGACGGTGAGCGCAGCCTCATCACCAGCGGCGGCGCGGGCACCATGGGCTTCGCCCTGCCGGCGGCCATCGGCGCCAAGCTCGCCTGTCCCGACGCCGAGGTCTGGGTGGTGGCCGGTGACGGCGGCTTCCAGATGACCTTCGCCGAGCTCATGACCGCGGTGCAGGAGGGGGTGAAGGTGAACATCGCCATCATCAACAACGGCTACCTGGGCATGGTCCGGCAGTGGCAGGCCCTGTTCTACGAGGGCCGTTACGCCGCCACGCCCATTCTGTCCCCGGACTTCGTCAAGCTGGCGGACGCCTTCGGCATCCATGGCCAGCGGGTGGAGAAGCGGTCGGATCTGGCCGCCGCCGTGGCCCTGGCCCGCCAGGTCCCCGGCACCGCGCTGATCGAGTTCAAGGTGGAGCAGGAGGATGCGGTCTATCCCATGGTGGCCGCTGGCGCAGCACTCCACGACATGATCCTGCGCCCCTCGCCCAGTCCCATCGCCGAGACCGGCCAAGATCCGGTCTAGCGCCCGCCTTGCCAAGGAAGGATGGAGAACCCATGTCCCATGTCCTCGTGATCTACACCGATGATGAGCCCGGCGTCCTCACCCGGGTGGCGATGCTGTTCCGCCGCCGCGGCTTCAACATCCACTCCCTCACCGTGGGGCCCACGGAGCGCGTCCATGTCTCGCGCATGACCGTGGTGGTGGACACGGACGAGGCCACGGCCCGCCGGGCGGTGGAGCACCTGCGCAAGCTGGTGAATGTCCTCGAAGTCCAGCAGCTTGGCCACGGCCGCAATGTGGTCCGGGACCTGGCCCTGCTCCGGGTGTCCACCAGCCAGGGGCGCTCCGAGGTGCTGCAGCTCGTACAGGTGTTCCGTGCCAATGTGGTGGACATCGCCGATGACAGTGTCGTCATCGAGTGCACCGGCAGCCTGGGCAAGATCGAGGCCTTGGTGGACAGCCTGCGTCCCTTTGGGATCCTGGAGCTGGGCCGCACCGGCGCCGTGGCCATGGCCCGGGGGGAGCGCTCGGAAGCCTCCAACCGCCTTGCCGCCACGGCCACTGTCGTCCCCAGTTCCTCCGGGGCCATGTCCGTCTAAATCCTTCCCCTTCCACTGACCCTTCAAGGAGCCCTCATGGCCATCATTCACTACGAAGCCGACCTCGGCCTTATCCGCGCCCGCAAGGTCGCCATCCTGGGCTACGGCTCCCAGGGCCACGCCCACGCCCTCAACCTCAAGGACAGTGGCGTGGATGTCCGGGTCGGCCTGGGTGCCGGCAGCGGCTCCCGGGCCAAGGCCGAGGCCCAGGGCCTGGTGGTGGGCAGCCCCGCCGAAGTCTGTGCCTGGGCGGATGTCATCATGGTGCTGACCCCCGACACGGGGCAGGGTGCCCTCTACAAGGAAGCCATCGAGCCCAACCTCACCCCGGGCAAGACCCTGATGTTTGCCCATGGGTTCAACATCCGCTACGGCTGGATCACCGTGCCGGCGGGCGTCGATGTGAGCCTGGTGGCCCCCAAGAGCCCCGGCCACCGTGTCCGGGAGGTCTTCGTGGAAGGCGCCGGGACCCCGGGCCTGGTGGCCATCCACCAGGACGCCAGCGGCCAGGCCATGGCCCTGGCACTGTCTTACGCCGCAGGCCTCGGGCTGACCCGGGCTGGCGTGCTGGAGACCACCTTCGCCGAGGAGACGGAGACGGACCTCTTCGGGGAGAAGGTCGTCCTCTGCGGCGGCGCCAGTGCCCTGGTGAAGGCAGGCTTCGAGACCCTGGTGGAAGCGGGCTACCAGCCTGAGATCGCCTACTTCGAGTGCCTCCACGAGCTCAAGCTCATCGTGGACCTGATGTACCGCGGTGGCCTCAGCTACATGCGCTACAGCGTCAGCGACACCGCCGAGTACGGCGACTACACAGGCGGGCCCCGGGTGGTCACTGCCGAGACCAAGGCCGAGATGAAGCGCATCCTCGAGGAGATCCAGGACGGTCGGTACGCGGCGGCCTGGATGGAAGAGAACCAGACGGGCCGCAAGTGGTTCGAGGCCCAGCGGGCCGCCGACCACGAGCACCCCATCGAGGTCGTGGGCCGCAAGTTGCGGAAGATGATGCCCTTCCTGGATGCCGCCGAGCCCCCGGCGCCCACGAAGCCTGCCTGAACGGGTTGCTGAGACCCCCTTTTCCCCCCGGGGGAGGCGACAGCCGCCCCCGGGGGGTGCTATTCTTACTCCCGGTAACATCTTTGCGGGCATCCCCCTGCAGGAGCCATGAATGACCGACTCCTTCTTCAGCTCTCAGTCCCTGCCCACCCTCCAGGGCTGGCAGGCGCCCGGGGCCCTGGATTTCCAGGCGGCCTTTCTCCGGGCGGGAGGCTGGGCACTGCCGAGGACCGAGGCCTTTCCCGATGCGGCCAGCCTGCGGGCCCGCCTCCAGGAGCTCCGAGCCTCCATGCGGGATGGTGCCCGCATCGGCCTGGACCTCCGGGGTCTCCGGGACAGCGCCGATAGCGTGATGGCCACTGCCCGGGAGGCCGGGGTGGCCTTCCTGTTGCACACCGCTGAGCTACCGCCCAGCCTGGCCATGCTGCGCCATGCCAACCTGCCCCGCATCGTGGCCGTCCAGAACGCCGAGGAAGCCGCCCAGGCCAAGGCCGGGGGCGCCATGGCTCTCCTGGCCCGCGCCGACCTCGTGGCCGCCCTGCGGTACCTGGGCCTGCCTGTCATGGCCACCGCCAACACCGAGGCCGAGGCCGTGCGCGCCATGGCTGACGGGGCCGCCGGCCTCCAGCCCAGCACGCCCTCCATGCTGGACGCCTCGCCCCTGGCGGCTTTCCGGACCCGCCTCATGGCCGGCCTTGATTCCATGGCCCAGTCCTTCATCCGGACCGGCGCCTGCACCCTGCCGCGCATGAAGATCCGCAACCTGGACCTGGCCTACCCCATCCAGCAGGGCGGCATGGGCGTCGGCATCTCCTGGGAGGGCCTGGCGGGAGCCGTGGCCCGCACGGGCTGCGTGGGCCTGGTGTCTGCCATCGGCACGGGCTACCACGGCTCGGCCAACCCCAAGATGCGCATGGGCCGTCCCGACGGCACCGATGCGCTGAATCCCCCCAAGGCTCTGGAGTGGATCCTCCGGGCTGCCCGGGAGCGCTCCGAGGGCCGCGGCGCTGTGGGCGTGAACATCCTCTGCGCCATCGAGGGCTACGAGGCCGCCGTGAAGGCCAGCCTCGCCGGTGGCGCCCAGATGATCGTCTCTGGTGCGGGCCTCCCGCTGTCCCTCCCTGGCTATGTCGGCGATGCGGACGTGGCCCTGGTACCCATCGTCTCCTCGGCGCGGGCGCTGAACCTGATCTGCAAGCAGTGGCAGCGGAAGTACAGCCGCCTGCCGGATGCCGTGGTCGTGGAAGGCCCCGAGAGCGGCGGCCACCAGGGCTTCAGCCACGACGGCTGCCTGGATCCGGCCCACACCCTCGAGAACATCCTCCCGTCCATTCTCGCGGAGCGGGACAACTGGGGCGAGTTCCCTGTGCTCGTGGCTGGCGGGGTCTGGGATCACGCTGACATCCAGCGCTTCCTCTCCCTGGGCGCCTCCGGCGTGCAGATGGGCACCCGCTTCATCGGCACCTTCGAGTGCGACGCCTCGCCGATCTTCAAGGAGGTCATCCTCCGCGCCAAGGCCGAGGACATCGGCCTCATGAAGTCCCCGGTGGGCTTGCCTGCCCGGGGTGTGCGCACCAGTCTCCAGCGCCGCATCGAAGCCGGCACTGCCCCCGCCATCCGCTGCGTCAGCAACTGCCTCTCCCCCTGCGGCCACGGCAAGGGCGCCATGGCTGTGGGCTACTGCATCGCTGACCGCCTGGCGGACGCCATGCAGGGCGATAAGGAAAACGGCCTCTTCTTCACCGGCAGCAACGGCGCCAAGCTGCGCGACCTTATCAGCGTCCGCGACCTCATCGAGGAACTGACCCAGGATCCCGGTCTGCAGCGGCTCTACGTCTGAGCCACAGCACACGACCTGTCAGCCAGCATTCGGATGCCGCTCCAGGAGCTGGCGCAGGACGGGGTTGCGCCTGACCACCTCCTGGCGACGGAGGTGGGCGATGAGGGCGGGGGGCGCCGCGCTCCAGCGAGCGAGGTTCTGGATGAGCAGGGTCGAAACGTAGGTGCGGCGACAGAGCAGGGCGGTGGTGTGCCCGTCCAGGGTGAGGCCCACCAGCCCCGTCAGGCAGCGCCCTTCCGTGGTGAGGATGAGCTCCGCCCTTTCTTCGCCGGTGCGCTGGTTGAAGGTGGTGCGCAGCAGATCCCGGGCCATGGCGCGCACCTGCTCGGGCACCTCGCGGGAACTGGCCACCAGGTAGTGCTCCAGCAGGCGCTTGGCAGACCAGAGGCGGCGGAAGAGCCCCGCAGGCAGCAGGGGGTTCTGGAGCAGGGCCCGGCGGACGCCGGCATCGGTGACCAGGGCGGTCCGGGCGCCCAGGGCCTCCAGTCCGGCGGCGGTGCGGTGCTGGGTGGCGATGAGGCGGGCCTGGACCGGCCCGGTCCGGGGGTTGTCCAGCAGGGCGCGGATGACCTCGGCCGTGGGGTCGAAGCAGAGGGCGCTCAGCTCCGGCTCCTGGGCCTGGAGGGCCAGGGCCACCCGCTCGTCCAGGGGCCTGGCGTGCAGAGCCCGTTCGAAGAGCTGACGGTGGGTTGCAGCCTCATGCGGCGGGGCCGCGTCGGGCTCATCGGGACCTGCCGAGACGTCCACGGGCGCCATCTGAATAGCTGAGGGCAAGGCCTCACCCTGTTCGGGCACCACCGCACCACAGGCCACCAGGACCGCCAGCAAGTCTGCGACCTCGGCTTCCTCCAGGTTCATGACAACCGCAAGGGCCGGAACATCCGTGCAACCGTCCAGCCGAGAGAGCAGGTAGCCCTGGCGCGAATCCAGGGGCAGGGAGCGGAGGTCCATCTCCGTCCGGGGGCAGGGCTTCCACGTCATGACACGAGCCTAAGGCAGACCCGGGCCCGCGGCACCTGGATTATTCCTGGATCACTCCAGCCGCTGGCCTTCAAGGAGGTCCTGGTGCCCGGGCTGGAGGAGCTGCTGGGGCTGTCCGGCTAGGGCTGACTCCGGCGGCTACTCTTCCACCATGTCCTTGAGCCAGGCCTTGCTCCGGAGGCGCTCGACGCTGATCTCGGCGTAGAGCTCCAGGGGGCTCTTGCCCTCCAGGCCCAGGCGGGGGACGGCTGCGGCGCCGAAGCCGAGGCGGGCGCCCTCCTGCAGGCGCAGGGGGAGCTGGGCCACGGGACGCACCTCGCCCGTGAGGCCCACCTCGCCCATGAAGAGGCACTTGGGGGCCAGCAGGCGGCCCGTGGCGCTGCTGCAAAGGGCGGCCACCACCGCCAGGTCGGCAGCGGGGTCCTCAATCTCCAGGCCGCCGGCCACGTTGAGGTACACATCCCGGTCATGGAGCTGCACGCCACCGCGTCGCTCCGCCACCGCGCAGAGCATGGCGAGCCGCTGGCCGTCGATGCCCAGGGCCGTGCGCCGAGGGATGCCGAGGCCTGAGGAGGCCACCAGGGCCTGGATCTCCACCACCATGGGGCGCGTGCCGCTGAGCACCACCGTGGCGGCGCAGCCGGGCCGGGGCTCGGCATCCAGGAAGAAGGGGTTGCCCTCGGCGGGCACCAGGCCCCGCTCGGTCATGGCGAACACGCCCAGCTCGAAGGCCGCACCGAAGCGGTTCTTCAGGGCCCGCAGCAGGCGATGGTGGTGGTGGCGATCTCCTTCGAAAGCCAGCACCGTGTCCACGAGGTGCTCCAGCACCTTGGGACCGGCGAGGCTGCCGTCCTTGGTGACATGGCCCACCAGCACCAGGGGCGTGCCCGTGGCCTTGGCCCAGCGGGTGAGCAGGGTGGCGCAGCCCCGCACCTGGCTGACGCTGCCGGCGCTGCTCTCGAAGTCGGGATCAAAGAGGGTCTGGATGCTGTCCACCAGGAGCAGGTCCGGCTTCATTAGCTCGGCGGCCTCGAGGATCCGCCGCACATCCGTCTCGGCCAGCAGGTGGATGCCCGGGTTCTCTGCGCCCAGGCGCTGGGCCCGCAGCTTGATCTGGCGCTCGCTCTCCTCCCCGCTGGCATAGAGCACCTTGCCCCGCGAGGTCGCTGCCCACTGCAGCAACAGGGTGGACTTGCCGATGCCGGGCTCGCCGCCCAGCAGGGCCACCATCCCTGGCACGACACCACCCCCGAGCACCCGGTCCAGCTCCACCAGGCCGGTGGGTTCGCGCTGGCTGTCCGTCACCAGGACGTCCGGCAGGGCCACGGGGCCGCTGTAGTGGCCCTGGACGAAGGCAACTTCGCTGCGCTGCAGATCCCGCTTCAGAGTGCCGCGCACCTCCTGGACCGCCTCCCAGGCGCCGCAGGCGGTGCACTTCCCCATGGCCTTGGGATGCCGGGCCCCGCAGGCGGTGCACTCGAAATGGGGCGAGGCCTTGGCCATCAGGAGGAGAGGGCCTGGTGGATGAAGGCGACGATGTCGTCGGTGTTGGTGCCGGGCTGGAAGATCTCCCGGATGCCCATGGCCTTCAGGGCCGGGATGTCCTCGTCCGGGATGATGCCGCCGGCGAACACCAGCACATCGTCCGCACCCTGCTCCTTCAGCAGGCGCATGACCTCGGGGAAGATCTGGTTGTGCGCCCCGCTGAGGATGCTCATGCCCAGGACGCGCGCGTCCTCCTGCACCACGGCTGCGGCGATCTGCACCGGCGTCTGGCGCAGGCCCGTATAGATGACTTCCATGCCGGCGTCCCGCAGGGCTCGGGCCACAACCTTGGCGCCGCGGTCATGACCGTCCAGGCCGGGCTTGGCGATGACGATGCGGATGGGGGCTTGGCTCATGGGGGGCTCCAGAAGGATTCACCAGCTCTCAGTCTGCCTCAGGGCTTCATAAAGGCCAATGGCTGCGGCCTGGGCAAGGTTCAGGCTGCGGTGGTGGTCCCCCAGCATGGGGATGCGGACCAGGCTCTCCGGGTGGGCCTGGATGAGCTCGTCGGGCAGGCCCACGGTCTCCCGGCCGAAGACCAGGCCATCGCCATAGGCCCAGGGCACTTGGGTGTGGCGGCGGGCACCCTTGGTGGAGAAGAACCACAGCCGCTGGGCCGGGTTCCGGGCCAGGAAGTCAGCCCAGTCGGGGTAGTGGATCGGGTCCAGCTTCTCCCAGTAGTCCAGGCCCGCCCGGCGCACCTGGGCGTCCGAGGTGTCGAAGCCGAGGGGGTGGATGAGGTGCAGCTTCGCACCGTTGTTCACGCAGAGCCGACCGATGCTTCCGGTGTTCTGCGGAATCTCGGGCTGGTGCAGAATGATGTTGAACATGGGAGAGCCCCGATGAGTGATTGCCTGTTCTGCAAGATCGCACGGAAGGAGATCCCCGCCGCCGTCGTCTATGAAGACGATACGCTCATCGTCTTCAAGGACATCTTTCCGCAGGCCCCGGTGCACCTGCTCATCATCCCCAAGGCCCACTGCGAAGGCCTGGCTGACCTCACCCCGGAGACCGCTGCGGCCGCCGCCCGCATCCCAGGCCTGGCTGCCCAGCTGGCTCAGGAGCAGGGGGTGGCGGAAGGGGGCTGGCGGCTGATCAGCAACTGCGGGCCCGATGCTGGGCAGGTGGTGTTCCATCTTCACTTCCACCTGGTAGGGGGGAAACCCCTGGGCCGCGTCTGCCGCTAGGTCCCCCCGAATCCCGATTGCGGAGCTCTCCACCCCATGCCACGGATCCTCATCATCGACGACGACCCCACAGTTCTCCTGGGGACAGAGCTGTTGCTGGGCACCCTGGGGTTCGTGACGGAGGTTGCGCAAAACGGTGAGGAGGGGCTCGCCAGCCTGCGTGCCCAGCCCCCGGACCTGGTGGTCTGCGACATCGTCATGCCGGGCCTGGACGGGTTCGGGGTATTGGCCGCGGCGCAGCAGGAGCCTCGCCTGGCCCAGGTACCCTTTATCTTCCTGACGTCCCAGGCGGACCGGCAGACCCACCGCCGGGGCATGACCGCCGGTGCCGATGACTTCCTCACCAAACCCTTTCATCCAGCCGAGCTGGTGGATGCCATCCAGGCCTGCTTCCGCAAGCGCGTGGCCCATGGGCCCGACCAGGCCGCCATGGCGGCGGCCCTGGTTCGCCTGCGGAGGCTCCTCAGCCGGCCGGAGCAGGAGCGTCTCGGCCTGGCGGAACCGCACCCCTCCGCCCCACCCCCTGCGCCACTGCCGCCGCGGGTGGAGATCTCCCCAGCCCAGCGCCGAGCCGAATACTGGATCGGGAGGGTCAGGAGCTTCTTCGATGACAACAATCCCCGGGCGATCCTGTACCTGCAGGACCGGGTCATCTCCAAGAAGCAGACCATCCATGCGACCTACCTGCTGGCGAAGCTCCTGTTTGAGGCAGGCCACAAGGCCCAGGCAGAGGCCGAGTTCGCCATCTCTGTCAGTGTGCTGAATGTCAACATGGAGCTCTTCAGAACGGCCCTCCTGGCCGACAGCCGCCCGGGCATGCCTGGCAGCTACCAGGGGCTTCGCCCCCGGATCATGCGGCTGGAGGACAATCTGGAGGCGCTTCGGCAGAAATGGCTGGTGTAGCGCCGGCATCCAAGGGGGACACCACCCCGTGCACTGCTGGATCTCACCCCCAGAGAGGGCCGCCCGCCTGCACCCAGCCTGGCCCTTCGACTGAAATTTTTCACTCACCCTGTCTTACGCACCGAAAGGAATCCCATGGAATGCCGCCAAGTGTTGCATGGCTCGGCCCCCCTCGAGGGAGGCCTCCTGCTGCCCCTGACCGAGCTGAAGCCACACCTGGTCCTGGCCTTCGGCAGCGTCGCCTGCCTGCGCTCCCCGGGGTACTTCGCCGCCCTTCAGGACGCCTTCCCGGGGGTTCCCCTGGTGGGCTGCTCCACCGCCGGCGAGATTAGCAATGGAGGCGTCTCTGAGCAGTCCTGCGTGGTCACCGCCGTGAGGTTCCATGGCGAGGTGGGCATCCGGGTGGCTGAGGCCACCATTCCCGGCATGGACAGCTGCCGAGGGGCTGGCGTCACGCTCGGGGCGGCCCTCCAGGGACCGGACCTCAGCGGTGTCCTCCTCTTTGCCAAGGGCGTCGGGGTGAATGGCAGTGCCATCCTGGCGGGGCTGGCCTCCCAGGTCGGCGGCCAGG
>SESD01000270.1_pt1 | contig 32093 bp, 23 predicted proteins | sample 3171411 | NCBI WGS metagenome assembly SESD01 (sample SAMN06051880, study PRJNA518727) | freshwater metagenome | biome: subpolar coniferous forest; feature: holomictic lake; material: water; isolation source: holomictic Lake 442, 16.5 m depth | place: Canada: near Kenora, Ontario | collected...
GTCAAGTTGGTTGACCAGTTGTGGTATTGGCCACCTGCCGCCCAGTTGGCTGCGCTATCAGTTTTGGGAGCCATGTTTTACATCACGGCCTGCCGCTTATTGCGGTTAGCGGCTTTTGATGAACTTTTTACAATAATAGGGCGACGGAGTTTATTGCGCCCCGCACCTATGAAGGTATAAGCATGAATCCAAGAAAAAAATCCGACACCCTTAACGTGCAGTATGAGGTCGCCGATCCGGCGGTGATGGCTATAATGCCAGTGGTTAGCGTGAAGATGATCACCTATAACCATGGGCACTATCTGGCCGAGGCTATTGAGGGCGTAATCGCGCAGCAGACCGATTTCCCCATTGAGTTGGTCATCGCCGAGGATTGTTCCACCGATAACACGCGCGAGATTGCCTTGGATTACCAACGCCTTTATCCGAAATTGATTCGGGTAATTTATTCGGATCATAATGTGGGAATGATGGTCAATAGCAAGAGAGCCATGGCGGCATGTCGTGGCGAATTTATCGCCTATTGCGAGGGGGATGATTATTGGATTGATCCAAACAAACTGCGCGAACAAGTGGCTGTGCTTAAGAGGTTTAATAATATCGACATCACTTTTCATAGTTGTTATCTTAAATATGAAAAACAACAAAAAGAAATACTCTCTAATGTTCAATCTCCAACCGATAAGGTATTTACCTTGTCAGAAGTGATCGCTGGTGATGGCGGTTTTATGCCTTCAGCAAGTCTCTTGGTTCGTCGAAGCTTGTTAGTGTCAATTCAAGATTGGTTTGATGCAACGATGCCACCTGTGGGCGACTATTTTATACAGGTCTTTGGTTCACAACGAGGGGGTGCCTTCTATATGAACAAACCAATGAGTGTTTATCGTACAGAAGTGAATGAATCCTGGTCAGAAACAACAAGTCGGTTACATGGGGCAGTCGAATTTGAAAAAAGATTTTTTTCTGCGGTTAAGGAACTAGAATATTTAATTCCTGGACAAGAAATTGTATTTCATCATCTCATTGTTACCCATTGTTCATTAAGATTTATATCGGCAACAAATGAAAGCTTTATACAAATAAAAGAGTTATTGCTTCCAGTGCTCAAAGAGCTTTATGAATCTAAAACAATTGTCAGGCACAGCAGTTGCTCTGATCGGATGGAATTAGAGTATTTATTAAAACTTGCAGTTGATAGAGGGAAAACGAGGGAAACAGACGATCAGACATGCGGACTATATCGTCAATTAGCGAGGGTAGCGAAATCTCTCTTTGATTATGGAGCAATAATTCCGAGTGTGATTTATACGAATTGGTTTGGGTCAAATGACTATGAAAGGACGATAGCCAAGTGGAAAATGGAAGCGCAACGAAGTTATTTAATTGCCAGATACAAGCGTCTTTGCAGATTGGCAATCGGAAAATAAGATAATTTTTTATAAGGTCCTTACTTATGGAACAAAACACTAAAACACTAGCTGATTATGTAGACTTGGTAACTCGGCGCAAGTATTACATCTTAATAACCTGGGTGCTTGTTAGTCTGGTATCGGTAATTGTTGCGTATAATTTACCCAAAATTTATCGCTCAACGGCAACGATTTTGATTGAAGCGCCTATTTCGACTAAAGTTGTTGAATCGTCCGTATCGCAATTTGCCGAGGAACAGATTCAAGCAATTTCTCAACGAGTCATGACCAACAATAATGTACTTTCGATTATTGAAACGCATGGCCTTTACAAGGATGCCAAAGATGATTTTAATCATATCAAGCAGGAGTCTACGAGATTCGAGCAAGCGGAATTGTTCAGAAATAATACTGAGGTTAAGTTGGCCAAATCTCCTTTAACAGCAGGTCCGACTCATTCCGGAATGGCTGAAGTTGCTTTTGATATTTCATTTAGCGATAAAGAAGCCACTAAGGCACAAGAGATAGCGAGTAAGTTGACTACTTTATTTATTGAGCAAAATGACAAGGCACGAACTCAGCGTGCTGATAAAGCAACTGATTTCCTTATGGAGGAGTCTGACAAACTAAACATGGAGCTTCAGACAATTGATGCCAAAATTGCGCAATACAAGCAACAAAATAACTTTAGTTTGCCAGAGCAAGTTCAAGGTAATTTGGCAGCGATAGATCGTACTGAGAACGAATTAAGAGATACGGATAACCAGATACGCACGACTAAGGAAAGCATTGCTTTTTTAGCAGCGGAATTGGCTAGAGCGCAACAAGACTTACCTGGCAGTCTCGATAACAAGATACCACAGAACAGAGATGACGCTTTAAGGATCATGCGGGCGCAATACCTTAAATTTTCAAGTATTTATTCACCTTCACATCCGTCGGTGCTTCGCCTTAAACGTGAAATAAATGCGTTAGAACCTGCCTTTGAAGGTCAACCAGACACGGAAGACTTAGTCAAACAATTGGCAGAGGCTAAAAGCGAACTTAAAGTTCTGAAAGAAACGTATGCCGATAATCATCCGGATGTAACCCAGCGAAGAAAGCAAATTGATAAGCTGGAACAACAATTGAAAAAAACACCGCAGCGCTCTCAGCAAGAGCAAGAGGCGGCATCCTTGCATACTACTAATCCGGCTTACTTCGGTGTAGAGCAACAATATAAAAGCAGTCAATTAGAACTTAGCTTATTAAAGGAGAAGCAGGATTATTTGAAAGCAAAACTTGAAAAAACTCAAACTATCCTCTTGCAGGCTCCTCAAATTGAAATGGGTTATACCGATTTAATCAGAGAACGGGATAATGCCATAAAAAAATACACCGAGCTTAAAGAAAAATGGCTGGATGCCAAACTGGTCCAAACAATGGAGCAGCAACAACAGGGACAAACGCTGACCATCATCGAACAACCTGCGCTTCCTTCGCATCCGGAAAAAGCGATCAGAAGATATGTAGCCATAGGCGGTTTTTTTACGGGCCTTATAGCCGGTCTTGCGGTTGCTTTTTTTGTCGAGTTTATGGAACCTGGAATTAGGGGGTATCGGGCAATAAGCCAAGTCACCGGTCTGATGCCCTTAGTGGTAGTTCCTTTCATCGAAGCCCCATCCGAGTTGGAAAAGAGACTCGTTAAGCAGGAACAAACGAGGAAAATCATCGTCTGGTCCGGCGTAACCTTAATTTTTCTAGCTACCGTTGTCATAAGCCTCTACTCCATTCCGTTAGCGGGAACATTTTTTAAGAGTAATTAATGATTAATCATACCGATAAGCATCCGCTCGACGCGATCTGCTACACCAAAACCAAAACGATTAACCTTGATCCGGAAGTGCTGCGGAATAATCGGGTTATTATGGGGCTTTACAACGATCCACGCGCTGATATATTTCGCGTACTCCGAACCAATGTCATAAGGCAACTTCGCGAGAATAACTGGAACAGCTTTGCCATAACAAGCGCGACGGTAGGTGCCGGAAAAACTTTTATATCATTAAATCTCGCGATTGCCATAGCGATGGAGGGAAATCAAAGTGTTCTCTTGGTTGATGCTGATCTCAAACGTCCAGCTGTGGGTAACTATCTTGATCTCAAGTTGGAAGCTGGGCTTTTCGATTACTTGAATGGGAATATATCTTTAGAAGATATATTAATCAATCCTGGTATTGAGCGTTTGGTTATATTACCCGGGAGACATTCAAACAATAATACATCGGAATTAATTTCATCCAGAAAAATGGTTAATCTTATCAAGGAGATCAAATCGCGCTATGAATCGCGAATAATTATTTTCGACCTCCCCCCACTTTTTGCAGCGGACGATGCGCTGTTGTTTATGCCGCATATCGATGCAGCTTTACTTGTAGTAGAGGACGGAAAAAACACATCCGATGAGTTGCAACATTCCATGCATATTCTGGAGCAGACAAACCTGCTTGGCTTGGTTGTGAATAAGTCAAGACAGCCAATACCAACTTATCAGTATGGATATGAATACGCGCGTGACTAAAGTCCAGAAAATGATAGTGCTTACAATACTCTTAATGAATAAAGGGCAGAACTGAAGTGAGTCGGTGCTTGGATTCTAATAATCTGTATCTTAATAGAACGCGACAAACTTAAAAAATTAACGTAATGAGCTATCTGATAATCGGGAATTAATAGATGAAAAAGAAAAAAATCCTTTTGCTAGGCGCAACATTTAACACTGACAATATGGGAGTTGGGGCGTTGGCGGACGGAGCACTTACAATTTTAATGAAAAAATACACTGATGTTGAGCTCTACTTTTTGGATTATGGCAAAGAATCGGTAACGACCAACATTGATTTTAAAGGCAAAAATATTTTAGTACCTTTAGTCAATCTACGGTTTTCATGGAAAATATTTCTTTCAAATAATGTCGCATATTTATTTGTTATGGCAATTCTTATAAAGTTCGTTGGTAAGAATTTGGGTAAGAAATTAATTGAAAAAAATCCTTGGATGAAAATTATCAGTGAAGCTGATTTTGCCGTCGCTGTATCAGGTGGTGATAGTTTTAGCGACATTTATGGGTTAAGTCGCTTTTTTTATGTGTCCTTACCTCAACTGATTCTCACCATCATGGGCAAGCGGCTAATTTTTTTACCTCAGACCATAGGCCCTTTAAAAGGTAGGCTATCAAAAGCGATAGCAAAATTTCTTATGGGACGAGCTGAAGTCATATACTCCAGAGATATTGAAGGTGTTCACGAGGCAAAGTTGCTACTCAATCTTAAAGATAATGATTCCAAAGTTCGATTTTGTTATGACATGGGATTTGTAGTTGAACCGCGCAGACCGAAGCATATTGATTTAATAGGTATTAATGAGAAAGATCTCGCGCTCGCTACTAGACCATTAATTGGCTTAAATGTAAGTGGACTTCTACTTCTTGGCGGTTATAACAAGAATAATATGTTTAATCTTAAAGTTGACTATCAAGAGCTTATTGATCGCATAATCAAAACTTTAATTGAGATAAATCAAGCGAATATTCTTCTTGTCCCTCATGTTTTTGGTAAACACGAAGAAAGCGATAGTCTTGCTGTTTCTACAATATACGAGCGTTTAAAAGACAGATACCCTGACAGGCTTTTTTGTGTGCGTGGTTTATATGATCAAAACGAAATCAAGTACATAATTGGCCGCTGTGATTTCTTTATTGGCTCCCGTATGCATGCTTGTATTGGTGCCCTTTCACAATCTATTCCAGCAATTGGAATTAGTTATAGTCGGAAATTTTTCGGTGTATTTGAAAGCATTGGTGTCGGATATCTTATTGCTGATCCACGAGAACTGACAATAGACGAAACGTTAAACGTAATTGAGAAAGCCTTTATGGACCGGAAAGAAATCAAAAAACACCTATTAAATGAAATGCCAGAAATAAAAGAAAAAATTTTGAATCTATTTAATGAAATCGAGTAATTGTAATGGTCGCGAAATTTGACAACAGTAAATTTTCAGACATATCAGATGTCGTAAAGTGGCGCCTTTGTCTTGGCTGCGGTGCTTGTGAATACGCATGTCCTGAAAAAAAAATAAAACTCATCGATTTCATAGATCAAGGAATAAGACCTGTGGTACTTCCTATTGGAGATTGTAGTAGCTGTTCTGATTGCGTTACTGTTTGTCCTGGTGTAGGGATGTCACATGATCCTATGATGAAGACAGCAGAAGGAGTAATTAACATGCTGACTGAAGGCTGGGGGCCGGTATTGGAAATATGGGAAGGCCATGCTACTGACAAAGCAATACGTTTTGATGGGTCATCGGGAGGATTAACGAGTGCTTTAGCGCTCTATTGTATTGAAAAAGAAGGAATGAGGGGTGTTGTTCACGTTGGAAGTGATAGTGAGGAGCGACACAAAAATAAAAGTACTTTTAGTCGAACACGTGAAGAGTTATTAGCATCTACAGGTTCGCGATATTCTCCCGCCTCTCCCTGTGATCTTTTTCAAGCAATCGAAGATGCTGACGGGGCTTGTGTGTTCATTGGTAAACCTTGTGATGTAGAAGGTCTACGCAAAACGCAGGCTATCCGTTCTAATTTAAGTAAAAATGTTGGTGTTGCGATAGGAATCTTTTGCGCTGGCACACCAAGTACGCAAGGAACCATAGATTTATTATTAAAGTACGGAATCAGTCATGAAGATGTCGAGGAAATAAGATATCGTGGCAGAGGGTGGCCTGGTAGTTTTTCTGTACGCTTAAAAAACGACTCAGAATGGCGAGAACTTGCTACGTATGAAGAAGCATGGGGATTCCTTCAAGCTTACCGTCCTTATCGGTGTCATGTTTGTCCAGATGGCACTAGTGAATTTGCCGATATTTCATGCGGTGACCCTTGGTATCGTAGTATCGATTCAGACGAACCTGGTAAATCACTCGTATTGGTTAGAAGCAAGAAAGGCCGTGAAATTGTAAAAGGTGCTATACAAGCTGGTTATGTTCAGCTCATACCAGTTCAACCGGAAGTGCTTGAACTATCTCAGAAAGAATTACTACGCAAGCGGGGTGCTATATGGGGAAGAGTCATGACTATGAAAGCTTTAGGTATCCCGGCACCCCACTTTCAGGAATTTACTTTATTCCAAAATTGGTTAAAACTTTCTACAGGGCAAAAAACACGATCAATATTAGGAACAGCAAAACGAATTATCACAAGAAATTACTTCAGACCTCTCTAGTTAATTCTGAAATGACTCTATTAATTAACTTAATATGTAAGAAAGTGAGGCCTAATGAATAACAATGCTTTGAAATGTGGAAACAAATTGTCTCTCAAGGCTTGCATGCTAGCCTACACATTTTATGAGACAGATGGACGAGTGATGAGGTATGCGGAAACACTGGTAAAACAAGGGATTAATGTAGAGGCGATAGTTCTTAGAAGGGATAATCAACCAGAAGAGGAAATTATAAATGGTGTCAAAGTGTTACGTATTCAGCGACGGGTGAAGAACGAGAGAGGTAAATATAGTTACCTCGCACGAATTTTAAAGTTCTTCTTCCGTTCAATGTTAGCAATCACATATCGGCATTTGAAAGAACCTTATGACATTATTCATGTGCATTCTGTCCCAGATTTCGAAGTCTTTGCGGCATTTATTCCCAAATTACTTGGAGCAAAAATTATTCTCGACATACATGACATTGTTCCTGAATTTTATGCTGCGAAGTTTAAGGTTAGTCAGAAATCCCTAGTCTTTTGGATTCTTAAACGTATTGAGAAATTTTCGGCATCGTTTGCCGATCACGTGATCATTGCTAATGATCTATGGCTTGAAAAAATTACCGCAAGATCGGTAACAAAAGACAGGTGCTCTTCATTTATAAACTATCCCGACCTCTCTGTGTTCAACGTCAATCTAAAAACCGACAGGAATGATGGCAAGTTTATTATGCTTTATCCCGGTACGCTTAATTGGCATCAGGGATTGGATATTGCCGTGAATGCCTTTGTAATAGCCAAAGAAAAAGCACCTAATATGGAGCTACACATCTATGGCGAAGGGAGTGCAAAAGACGAATTACAGAAACAAATTTCGGAGATGCAGTTAAGCGATAAAGTTTTTTTAAAATCTCCCTTGCCGCTTAGAGAAATTGCTTCTGTTATGGCAAATGCTGATCTAGGTATAGTTCCAAAAAGAAATGATTCGTTTGGCGGAGATGCCTTCAGCACGAAAATACTCGAATTTATGGCTCTTGGTGTTCCAGTTATTGTTGCTGATACCAGAATAGATAAATACTATTTTAACGATTCCTTAGTAAGATTTTTTAAAGCCGACGACATCAATGACCTGGCGCTCGTAATGCTTGACGCTTATCATAATCATGAGCTAAATATTCAAATTTCTTCTCAAGCGCTTGCGTTTGCCTACCAGCATAGTTGGGAAACCAAGAAAGATGATTATTTAGCCATAATAGAAAGCCTGACAAAGGCTTCAAGTAGCGTCAGCAATGCGAATTGATAGGTTTCTAACATTACATTTTTTTAGTCCATCAATAAAATTGGTCGGCCGAAGTAATGCACTTCAAATCCCAATCTTGATGTATCACAGCATTTCGAACGATGTAGATGATTACCTGCATCCGTACTATCGGACGGTAACGTCGCCTGAGCGCTTCGAACAACAGATGCGTTTCTTAAGCCATGAGGGGTATCAAGTTCTTAGGATCACCGAAGCAGTCTCATTATTGCAAGAAACTTCGGAGTTGTCTGTAGCACTTGATTCTCAATCTCCTATGGTTGTTATAACATTCGACGATGGTTTACGTGACTTTTATACGAATGCTTTTCCAATACTCGATAAGTTTGGTTTTAAAGCTAGTGTATTTCTTACCAGTGGGTTAATCGATAAGACTTTCATAACGGGGCGAGAATGTCTTAAAACGGAAGAAATAAAAGAACTTGCGGCGAACGGAATTGAATTTGGCTCTCATACGGTCAATCATCCTCAACTTAAGGCGCTTTCAAGAAATGAAATCGTTCATGAGTTGGCTCATTCAAAAAAAATTATTGAGGACATCATAGGTTATCCAGTGTCTTTGTTTTCATATCCGTATAGATTTCCAGAAGAAGACCCCATTTTCATTAAAATGTTCGGCAAGTTATTAGGTGAACTGGGATATTCTATTGGAGTGTCAACAATTATTGGAATAACGAAAAAAAAAGATAATGTCTTGTTTCTTAAGCGACTGCCGGTTAATGATTGTGACGATACGCGCTTCTTTCAAGCAAAATTAGAAGGAGCTTATAGTTGGTTACATACGGTACAACTGATATATAAAAAATTTCGGGCGATGTTTCTCGATCTGAAAACAAACATTGCTAAAATTTTTTAAACGTTAGAAACTTTTAACCATTATTGGCGTAAAAAATATGTGTGGAATTTGCGGTATCTTTGATTTTACTGGAAATACAATAGATAGAGAGATTATTCGTCAGATGAAATCTGCAATAGTACATCGTGGTCCCGATGGCGAGGGAGAATTTTTTGACAAAGAAGTTGGGCTGGGGCATCGACGACTTAGTATTATTGATGTTGATGGTGGTGCGCAACCTATTGGTAGTGAAGATGGTAGTATCCAAGTTGTTTTTAACGGCGAGATTTACAATTTCATCGAATTGCGGCAAGAATTGCAAAAATGTGGTCATCAATTTAGAACATGCTCGGACACAGAAGTAATTGTTCATGCTTATGAGCAGTGGGGAGTAAATTGTGTTAAGCACTTCAATGGTATGTTTGCATTCGCGCTTTGGGATGCACGTAAACGAGAGCTTTTTCTTGCTAGGGATCATTTAGGCATAAAACCACTTTATTACGTAATTATAGGCAAACAATTATTGTTCGCCTCTGAAATCAAGTCTCTATTGAAGCACATAGGCTGTCCACGAGAGGTGGATCTAAATTCTCTCGCTGAGCTTTTTACTTTTCGTTACGTGCCATCGCCGAAAACCCTATTCCAAAACATTATGAAGTTGCCGCCCGCACACACTCTGGTGGTGTCAGTGGCAGGCATTCGAATAGAACGGTTCTGGGATTGGACGCCATGCGAACGAAAGAATTTTAAAGAAGCGGAAATAATTGAAGAATATCAGGATTTACTGGAAGACGCTGTAAAGCTGCAACTTCGGAGCGATGTGCCTCTCGGTCTTTTCCTCAGTTCTGGTGTCGATTCAGGAATGCTGCTTGCGATCATGAGTCAGTACACCAATAAACCGGTGCAAACCTTCACGATTGGTTTTGAGGGTGGCGAAAAAACAAATGAAGTCGAAGATGCTAAGCTGATGGCACAAATGTTTGGAGCAGAGCATCATTTCCAAATGCTCAGACCAGATGATTACATTAAATATTACGAACGTTATATGTGGGATTTGGAAGAGCCGGTTGGCAACGAAACAGCAGCAGCATTTTACTTTGTCTCCAAACTTACCAGTCAACATGTAAAAGTTGCGCTCACAGGACAGGGAGCAGATGAACCTTGGGCAGGATACGACCGCCATAAAGGAGCCAAAATTTCAAAAATATACAGCCAGCTACCGGGTTTTGTTACGAACAATCTAGCAAGCCTAATTACGTTGGTGCCTGGTCGGATGGAACTGCTTAAACGCGGGGTGGTGTCACTTTGTGAGCCAGACGTGTTGACACGGTTTACAAAAATATACTCCTTTTTTAGTGCTGAAATGAAAGAGCAACTTTACACGGGTACCCTGAAACAAGCTTTTGAAGAAGATCATTACAGTACACGACATGCCATCGGCCGTCTGCAAGACAACGTAAAACACCTCGATCCGCTTACACAAATGCTCTATATTGATACTCGAACCAATTTGCCGGATGATTTGCTAATGGTTGGCGATAAGACATCAATGGCAAATTCGCTCGAATCACGAATTCCTTTTTTGGATTACCGGCTTGTGCAGTTTATCGAAAGTCTGCCGCCCGCATTAAAACTAAAAGGTTTCACTGGAAAGTATCTTCATAAAAAAGCCGCAGAGAAATGGCTGCCAAAAAGTATCGTTTACCGTAAAAAAAAGGGATTTGCAAATCCTGTTGAAGATTGGTTTCGAGTAGGAATGAAAAGCTATGTTGAAGATTGCCTGTTAAGTAGCGATTCGACTATCGCCCGTTACTTCAATCAGGATTATATACGTCAAATTATTAAGCTGGATAGTTCAGGCAAAGAGCAATACCGCCGACATATATATTTACTAGTATCGCTTGAGTTATGGCATCGCACATTTATATCCAAGTAAACTTTAAAAATTAATCAGATCAGGAATATTCGATGGATTTATCTATAATTATTGTTAACTGGAATTCCATCGAATTCCTAAAAAAATGCATACCATCAATTCTAGCTGGAATACATGATATTGAATATGAAATTATAGTTATTGATTCTGCGTCTTTCGATGGTTGCGAGAAAATGCTGTATGAAAACTTTCCGGAAGTCATTTTTATTCAAAGTCTCGAAAATCTGGGGTTCGCACGCGCGAATAATCGTGCTTTTGAACACTCTCGAGGGCGTAGTGTTTTATTCCTTAATCCGGACACTGAGATCGATGGATCCGCTATCAATTGTATTTATGAATACCTCCTAAAATTACCTAAAGCCGGCGCGTTGGGTTGTAAGTTATTAAACTCAGATCAAAGTGTTCAAACCAGTTGCATTCAATCTTTTCCAACTATTTTAAATCAAGTGTTGGACTCGGAATACTTACGAATAAGATTCCCAAAGTCTTCGCTGTGGGGGGTAGCTCCACTTTATGAAGATAAATCCAAACCTTCCGTAGTTGATGCGATTTCGGGTGCTTGTATTATGATGGATAGGGGTTTTTTCGAACAGGTTGGTAAATTCAGCGAAGATTATTTTATGTACACAGAAGATATTGATCTCTGCTATAAAATTAAGCAGGCAGGATATCTTAATTATTACCTTCCCGAAGCGAAAGTCATTCATCATGGTGGAGGAAGCTCTCAGGAAGCGAAGAGTGATTTCGCAGTAGTGATGATGCGTGAATCAATGTTTAAGTTTTTAAGGAAAACCAACGGTTATAGTTATGCGTGGTGCTACCGCATATCAATGTTGTTTATAGCACTTTTTCGTATCGCGCTGCTAACAATTAGCAGGTTATTTAACCAATCAAATGAAAAATCTACTCAGAAATGGCGAGCAATTTTGCAATGGTGTTTGAGAAGAGATAAATTAATTAAAGAATTTTAATAAAAATAGTCTATTCTATTATTTATTGTTGATAACAATTTTACGTGTAACCTTATTAACTTAATATATTATGATATGTTCTGAAAATAATTTTTTTTTTTGATTAAATAAGTAGATATCTAACGGCTATATAGCCAAAACATTTCCTTGAAAATTAATCATTAATGGTGAATTAAAATAACCAATTATTTGTTTATATTAATTGTATCTACAGAATTATAATTCTAAAATTAAATAAAAAACATTGTTAAAAATTCAACTAAATATGACTCCAAACAAAGAATTTAAAGATAGTAAAACAGCTTCTCGTTATGTGGTAGTGACACCCGTTCGAGACGAAGAGCTTTATATCGAGATTATGATTAAATCAGTACTTGAGCAGCTTAAGAAACCAGATAGGTGGGTTATTGTCGACGATGGATCAACTGATCAAACATCGACAATAATTGCAACACATACGCAAGGAATCGACTGGATTACAGTGCTAAAAACAAAATCAACCCAACGAAATCTTGGTAGCGCCGAAATAACCGCTTTTAACAAGGGAATTGATATAATTAAAATCGATGATTTTGACTTTATCATTAAACTTGATGGTGATGTTAAGTTAGAACCAAATTATTTCCAAGAAATTCTGGGCAGAATGGTACTTGACCCTAAGTGGGGTGTCACATCTGGTGTTTATTGTGAAAAGCATGATGATCATTGGGCTCCAGTCAAAATGCCGACCTATCATGCAGCGGGTGCTTCAAAAGTGGTTAAAAGAGAATGTTATGAAATGATTGGTGGTTTCGTTGATAAAAAGGGATGGGATACGCTTGATGAAATTCGGGCAGAGTTAAATGGCTGGAAAGTTGGGCATTTTGAAGACATTCAATTCAAACACCTGAAGCCAGAAGGTATCGTTATGGGTAGATTAAGCACCCATTTTTTTCATGGCGAGATTTATTATCAAACTGGAGGAGGCCTATTATTCTTATTTGCCAAAGGTGTTCATAGAATGGTATTGGCAAGACCATTCATCATTGGGGGATTAACGATGATAGCCGGATACTTAATGTCTTTAGTTAAACGTAAACAGCGTCTTGTGAATAAGTTAGAGGCGCGCTTCTACAGAAACCAGCTAAATAAAAGACTTTTAAAAACCATCATCGGGGCATTTCAGTTTAATAACCCCCTAAAACTTAAAGTTCTTTTAAATTTTTTTGCTATGCAAATTAAAAGTTGATTAGTATTAATAAATTCCGTTGATATCATTGTGACTTGCTATCGTTATGGATACTACTTGATAGATTGTGTTGCAAGTATACTGTCTCAGGTGCATGTGGATGATCGCTTACTGATTATCGACGATAACTCACCATTCAGGGCGTAAAAATAGGCAAAAAGATAAGTAAGACGGTTACATTCTTTTCAGGAAATAACCTAAGGATCTTAGTCCAGTTAAAGAACTCTATTGCAAAATAAAAAAAACAAAGCTAGTGCATGTTGTCAAGCTCCAGATATAAATATTTATGTTCAACTTTTTTAATGGACTGGTATGAAGTTTAAACCCGATTATCAAGTCACCATATCTGAGACGAAAGTAATTAAATGAATCTTTTTAGCTCATGAGGTTTTGCAGTGAATTTAAAACCGCGTATTTTATTCGTAAGTCACTCGTCCTCGCGTAATGGAGCAACCATACTTCTTCTGAGTTTGTTGCGCTGGTTGAAAGAAAATACGGATTACGAAATTGAAATTCTTGTTAATGATAGTGGTGAATTGGTCAATGAATTTCATGCGATTGGTCGCACTATGGTGTGGCGTAATCCAGCTTTCTTTCTGGAAGGTTTTCCTGGAAAGATTAAACGCGTGTTGAAACCGCAGATCGAATCGGCCTGCCTAAAATTATTCATGGCGAGACGGAAGTATGATCTGGTTTACTTAAATACGTCTGCAGTTGCGTTTCAGGCATCAGTGATGGCTCTCTCTGCAAGGCACGTGCTCTGGCACATCCATGAAATGGAATACGCCCTGCGCTTGACAATGGGTGAAGTACAGATAAAAAAATTGTTTCCTCTTGCCACTAGATTTATCGTTGTGTCTAATGCAGTGAAAAAAGCGCTGGTTAATGAGTTTAAAGTTCCAGATAATAAAATTGATTTGGTGAATGGGTCTGTTGCTATACCAAACTTAACCAAGGAGGAAATACAAATGAGGCGTCGACAGATTCGATTCCGACTTGGCTGGCCGGAGGACGCTTTTGTGATAGGCGGTTGCGGGGCGCTAGGTTGGCGCAAGGGGACTGATGTTTTTTTACAGATTGCTGATTTAATGTGCAAAGCGGAAAGTGACGGTCGTATTCGCTTCCTCTGGGTTGGTGGTGGCGGAGATGAGGCTTTGCGTTTTGAGCATGATGTACGCCACCTTGGCCTATCCAAGCTATGCTATCAAATTTCCGCCACTACGGACGTTATGGATTATTATTTTGCGATGGATGTGTTCGCTCTCACTTCTCGCGAAGATCCTTTTCCTCTAGTCATGTTGGAAGCGGGGGCGTGTCAATTACCCACAGTTTGCTTTGCCGGTGCTGGTGGCGGACCTGAATATGTAGGTGACGATGCCGGCTTGATCGCTCCCTATTTGGATGTGGCCGCATTTGTATCTCAACTCCAGAGGCTACGAGATAACCCTGAATTACGTGAACGACTCGGTGCTGCGGCAGCACATAAGGTACAAAAACAGCATATTATTGAGACACAAGGTCCAAAACTACTTGCTAGCATTGAGCGTTGTTTGGGAAACATAGATTAAATTGAGAAAAAACCAAAATAGTCTATGCGCTACGGTCCAATCTCCCCTTTAATTTTTCGAGGAAAATCATGATACCCGATTATATAAGATGTTCAAGTGTGGGGGAGTCCGCAGAGTTACTTGCAGCCTTGGTGAAGAAGCAAGATGGCGGTGACGAAAATTATTTTAATAGTCAATTAAGGCGCTACTTATATTTAATGCGACGAATCAATAAGTTTTATCCGAATCTATGCCGCGTCCTCGATATCTGTAGTCACTATCTCAATCAATCGACTCTAATTAGTCTACTATAATGTTTATTGATTCTATAACCCACTCTTCACCGATGCGCTTTTTATTAAGAAGCGTTCTAGGGATGAAGATTCAAAACCTTAGTTCTAGCTCTCAACAGTCGTGTGAGTTTATGGAAGCCCTTGATAATTCTTTTAGCTTTATAGTGGGTACCGAGATATTGGTACACATTGCATTCAATCCAGATGCCTTCTGGCAGCAAGTATGTGAACAGTTTAATAGCAGGGGAAGGATATATAACCACACCAAATGTATTTCGGATTCTGATTCGCATGCTGACGTTTGAGTGTGTAGGTATTCTTGTTGTTGAAATTTTGATCGTAATTGCTTATGGACATCACTGGAAAAAATATAATCATAAAGATATACGGAATTATTTGGCTCGAATGTATCCTGATTTTATGTTGGAAACAAGCACATATTTTGAAGGTGATGGTGACAAGTGCCTAATTTCTGAAGCTTTCGTAATCTTTCCTGCATTTCTTTATAATATTGCGTTTGTCATCAGGTTACATGACCAAACGAATTTCTTAGTACCATCCGTGCTACCGATGGTGTCTGTAGTTGCAAGTAGAAACTGATTTATGAATACTCTAGGTGGAAGCATTTTAATTTTAGTCATGGCTGTTGTGCTTCTGGGTTCTACTCGATGGGCTGTGATAGGTATGATGGCAGGAATGCTATTTCTTCCGTTGTCGCAGTCTATTGAAGTCTTCAGCATTAACCTGTTTGCAATGAGATTTGTTGAAATTGCAGCGGTAGCTCGGATTATTTTGAGGAGAGAGTTTTCATTATTTGTCTGGAACAGCATTGACCGGGTGTTTGTTCTCCTTTATGCCTATACTACATTGGTTTTTCTTGCGCGTTCTTCAGACGGGCAGGCCAATTTGATTGGCATGGCAGTGGACGCTTACATCTGCTATTTCGCGTTTCGGGTGTTGATAAATGATATTGAGGATTTAAAGTGGTTCTTAAGAACATTTCTGCTTCTCTTGGGGCCATATGCTGTATTAGTGTTGATTGAAACTCTTCAGGGGCACCATATCTTCGCCGTTTTGGGAACCCACGCTCCAGAGGTGATGAGAGCGGGGAGACTCCGGAGCATTGGTAGTTTTGACCATCCTAGTTTGCTAGGCACTTTAGGTGCCAGTTTCATGCCCATTTATATCGGTTTATGGTGCGCAAAGATAAATCGAATGTATGCTTTTATTGGAATAATGCTATGTGCGACAATCGTATGGGCTTCTAATTCTGGTGGCCCAATCAGTTGTGTTTTATACGGTTGGTTGGGCTGGATGTTATGGTTTAATCGTAAAAAAATGCAATGGTTTCGACGTGTTTTTTTTGCAGTTCTTTGTTTTTTGGCCTTGGTCATGAAAGCGCCAATCTGGTTTCTGATAGCTAGGCTTGGCGCTATCACCGGTGGAGATAGCTGGCATCGTTCTAATGTAATTGAGGTCTTCTATCGGCACTTGGATGAATGGTGGTTGGCGGGGATGCCCATAGAAGCTACAAAATATTGGCTTCCAACTTTTAATAGCGTAACAGGAGGAATAGACTTGACCAATTATTACCTAGTGTTTGGTTTTACGTCTGGTTTAGGAGCAATGGCTTTATTTATTCTGATGCTCGTTCGAGGATTCAGTCACATAGGTAATGCGCTTGTAATTGTTCGGAATAAGGGCGATAGCGATAAAAGTTTGGAGTTCTTACTTTGGGGATTGGGAGTCATGCTAGCAGTGCATATACTAAATTGGCTGGGAATCCCCTATTACGATCAAACCTATGTTTTTTGGTTTATGCAATTAGCTGTAATTGCCACATTGTCAGATATAATTATTCGTTCTGGTTCGAATTTTTCTGACGTTAGCCTTGGTAATTATGTATCTAAAAGAAAAATACATACATATCAGTATTTACCGACTACAACAGAGTAAATGCAAATGACTCAAAATACCATGACTTTCAGCGTAATCGTCGTTAGCAACAATGATGAAATTCTCGAAACTACATTATTGGTTTCCCCGGATCTAAAGGATGGGATAGAAATTGTAATCGAAAGAAATGCAATTTCCGCAGCAGTTGGGTATAACGCCGGGATGAAAAGATCTACAGGGGATATACTTGTTTTTGTTCATCAGGACGCCTATCTACCAAAAGGTTGGTTTGACCAAGTTTTGCAGGCCGTTGACTTTCTCAATCTGAAAGAATCACGTTGGGGTGTACTTGGTGTATATGGAAGACAACTTAATGGCACTGGATATGGTCACCTTTACTCTACTGGATTGGGAACCATTCTCGGTGAGCCAGTCACGAGTCCAATTAGAATCCAAACGCTAGATGAAGTTGTGTTGGTGGTCCGTCGCTCAAATGGATTATGGTTTGACGAAAAATTACCCGGCTTTCATCTTTATGGTGCCGACATTTGTTTAGAAGCACGTCAGCGAGGACTTACGTGTCACGTAGTTGAAGCATTTTGTATCCACAACAGCAGGGGGATTACGCTTTTGCCTTGGGCATACTGGCAAGCATGGTTATACATACGCCGCAAATGGTGGCATGAACTGCCAATAATGACTCCAACTCTCCATGTAACGCGTTTGGGGGGGGCTGCATTGCGTTATCTGATCCAGAGTCTGATCATACGACCTTTCTTATTTGATAAACATAAACATCGCATTGGACAGCGTACAAAGGATCCTGATGCTCTTTGGAAAAAATTGTGCTCGAAGGATCCAAACTACCCATTTTTTTTGTCGATAAAGTCGCACAACAAAAATTAAAACGCTTCTGCTGAGAATGTCATAAATTAGTTTTTATTTTCAGATTTCAACACTATAAGACTCATTTAGCGATAGAAACGGCTAAGACTTGACGCTACTATCCATCATCAAATATTATATAAATTGATAAAATATGATAATGGTAATATACAACTTAACAATTACGCGAGAGAGGTTATTATGCAATTATTCAAAACACGTCTTATATGCAAACTCCCGTCGAAGTTTTCAGAAAGATGCCAGTGTGAGTTGCTAGACTTCTCGCGGACGGTCTACCAGGAGCTAATTGCCTCGCTGGCTTGGCTGGTCCCAGAGGAGTTTCGTAAGAGATGGCGGCGCGAACAACCATCTGCCGTGGTCTGCTTTGAAGAAGTACTTCGAAACCTGTATCGATTACCTACGGTTGCCGGCTATTTTTCGCCGAATCACGCTATCACCATTTTGCTCATACGCCTTTTTGGTCCGGAGAGTTTCCTCACAAAGATTAACCCGCACACCCCTTTGTCGAGCAGACGGGCAAAAAGATCATGTTCGCCAAATTAATGAGTGCCAGTCAAACGAGGCGTTGCGTGGCGATTAGGTACTACGAGTGCAAGTAAATCAAGTTGTTACGCAACAAATTGCAGGTAGAATTCGGGACGAAAATCTCGCCTCACGCTCTAATCCCGTATCCCGCTCGCGAATCTACAGCAGCATTGGGACTTTATAGTTAGCCATGCGGACGAATTATCTTCTAACCTATAAATAATGGAGGCGCATATGAAATTGCGAATATTGCTTGCCGATCATGCGACCAATAAGGGTCCTAGTTACACTTGCTTCCAGTTGGCTCGCAACATGCGAGATGCTGGGTTTGATGTGGACGTATTGTCATGGAGTGTTTGTCAAGAAGAAAAAGCAGAGTGGTTACGTGGTGTAGTCCCTGATCCATGGGGTCGGTTATTGGGAAAGATCTGGCCTTCACGCTTATCATTTTTTGCGGAAGAAAATTTCTTGGCAGAAACTCGGAAAGGAGATTGCGTTTATTTGTGGAGTAACGTATCTACGAAATTCCTGGTCGCTCTCAAGGAACGAGGTGCTGTTATTTTTCGTGAGAAATTTAACGGATTACAAGCGGAGGCGCGAATACTGCTGGAAAATGTTTATGATCAAGAAGGTCTACCCTTTCCCTCTATTTTGACTATTGACGCTGTGAGACGAGAACAACAACAATTAGCCTTGGTGGATGCAATATTCGTAGCAAACCCGATCGCATACGCTGGTTTTTTGAAGCACGGTATTTCTGAAAAGAAACTGATTATGTCCAGTTACGGATGGGATCCTAAGCGCGTTAGGGTTTCGTCTTTTAATCCCCCGAACAACCACCCGTTTACTGTGTTGTTTGTAGGCACTGTGAATTTTCGAAAAGGTGCACACCAACTAATTGATGCTTGGATTGCGTCAGGTGTGACTGGCCGCTTGGTTTTTGCTGGTCCAATCGCCAACGAGGTCGCTGTTAGCAGAAAGTCAGCCTTTCAGCGGCCGGATATTCAAGTTCTGGGCTGGGTAGAAGATATCTCTAGTGAATTTAGAAAAGCGGATTTGTTCGCCTTCCCAACTCACGAAGAGGGCGGACCTCTAGTGACCTACGAAGCAATGGGAGCCGGACTACCCGTTCTCGTTTCACCAATGGGCGCGGGGGCTATAGCGCGAGATGGTGTCGATGGCTTTGTAATAGACCCGTTTGACCAGTCTGCTTGGGTCCAAGCAATACGCTCTTTGGCCAGAGATACGGCTCAGCGGAATCGATTTGGTTTATCTGCAAGAGAACGTGCTAATGAGTTCACGTGGGAGAAAGTCGGAAATAAAAGGCGTGATGCAATTCTGAGTTTCTTACCTACTATTAAAAATGGGCTCAGTAATTAATGGTATAGGGAGACTGTTGATGATTCCCGTAATTGTCAAGCTTTGTGAGTCCCCCAGCAAAGCTGGGGGTTTACTTATGATTAATTATCGTAATGCTATGGAAACTTTGAGCAAAAAAGAAATGAAATGATTAAAATCTGATCTTTCTGAAAAGGATTATAAAATACTCAAAATGTAATGTGAATATTAAGAAAAAACATAATGAACACGATGAAGTAAAAGAAACATTGAATCTGTTATTTAAATATTCACCATTGCTAAAAAAACTTATAACTTTCAAAATAAATTAACTTCAATAGTTAATCAATCCATTTTACAAAAACAAGCCAAACGCAAAATAAAGCAATGAATTAATGCTGTCTGACAATGACCAGAATTGAGCTTACTTGCTTTAACCCTCGGTTCACTCATTTTTATCTAAAATTGATTATTAATTATTTTTTTGGTTGGCTTTCTAAAAAACACATCACACCATTGTAACCAAACCAAACCAAACCAAACCAAACTAATCTATTGAACTTTGTAAAAATGAGCGAACCGAGAGTTTTAACATTTTTATAAAAACATTGAACGTAAGTATTCAGCCCCCTATTTGTAAAAGAGGGGTTAGGGGCGATTTTATTAGATAAATCCCCCTCAATCCCCATTTTTCAAAGGGGGAGGTGAATACTTACCATTGAACTAGTTATCGAATGAAATATTAAATTACTTTATTAATAGGATTGATAGTGGATTTGTTAAAGGGCTTAATAATAAAACTAAGGTATTAAAACGTCGTTGTTACGGCATTTTTAACACCGAAAATATGTTCCAGCGCATTTCCATTGATTTTGCCGGATATATATATTGCAAGCTATTATTGATGGTATTTAATTAATTAATTAACACCAAAGCCAGAAGAGTTTTTTTCTTGTCGTTGCCTTCTCCATCCCCATTTTTATCTTCGTCCTTGTCTGGGGATTTATCCGACAAAACAAGACTTGACTGATTACTAGGACAGGAAGCTGTCCTAGAATAGAAAACCTACAGCGGAAAATACATTTTTGCCACATCCCCAGCTCATTTTCGTTAAATAAAATAAATATTCGCCTCGAATGATCAAAAATCTTACAAAAATGGCTTTCCCTCGCTACGGTTCCTATTCTCGGACACGCTCCTAGGACAACATTACCATCGTTTTATTTCACCGCAGCTTGAAGGCAAAACCGTTATGCCTTAGAAGGGCGTACTTTTTCAATCTCTGGGTATGATTTCAGGATTATATCTAAAAAGACAGTTCTAATGTTTCATTGTGGTGTTATTGGAGCTTAAGATTAGCGGGTGGGAGCAATGTGTTGCTCGGCGCCAAAACCGAATACTCGAAGGCTCCCCTGTCCCAAATCCCATCACTACCTCGCACAACTCCGTCCATGTCGGTAGGATTAACCGTACGCCCTGGTAGAGGAGAAATGGTTGCTACTCCTAAAGTGGGACTATTTAGGTGAAAGTCTGATGTACTCACGAACGGGCTACTAGATCCTATCTGCTCGTTACTTTCTGTCGTGTGTGCTGTATTACGGTAATAGTTATATGATGCATTAATACCATCATGATATGCACTATCTGAACTACTATCCCATATATTACCTTGTACAAGTGGGATAGTGATATTCGTTCCAGTGCGTGCAAGAATTCTTGCGCTGGAAGAACCGTAACTGAAATTATAAAAAGTATTGTTATATATCATCCAATTGTCGCAGTAAGTGTCGCCTCCATACGTATTCGAAGGACACCATAAGATCGCAGAGACTCCAGGGTTATGATCAACTCCAACTACATAATTTTGATAGTAGAAAATATTTCCATAAACATCCCAATTTGTGGCTGTATTAGTGGGTGTTGCCGCACCAGCCGAGCCATTTCCGTTAAAAAAGACCGCTGTACCTTCTGGATTTTTAATCCTATTATATCTAAATACAACATTATCACTAGCTGTATCTGACCAAGGTTCACCATGCGCTGCCGCTTGGCTATGGTTTCCCTCAATTTGATTATACTCAACTAACATACCGTTGACTTGCCGAGTCAAGAAAGGCACACCAACTCCCGAAACGAAGTTGTGACTGATAGTGAAGTTAGAGTTGCCAGTAGAATTAAAGTAAAATCCTCTGTCGTTCACGATTGTCTGGTTATATCCACGGCCAATTACATCAACGTGAGATACTGTAATATTTGTCACCCCAGAACCTCCTGGGTTGCCAAAGAGAATTAATGTCGTACCGCTAGTGGCAGAATTGTCTACAACGAAACCATGTCCAGGCAGATAATCTGTGCCACTTACACCATCGAATACCCAATAGTTTGTAAAAAATGCAATATAGTTTCCAAACGTAGCTTGTCCATCCCCATAAGTAGAATTCCAGCCCGTCTCCGTACCATGATCAGCCACTGTTGCTTTTTTGATAGTTATAACGCTTGTTCCGCTATTTGCGGTGTTAAATTCATAGCCACCATAAATACCATCAGCAACGTAATAGGTGTCACCCCGAACAAATGTAGTAGGTAATGCATTGTAGGCATTAGTCCAATCAGTACCACTATTACTTCCAGTAGCACCAGCCCTTACGAACTTCGTGGCAGACTGTGAAATGCTGGGTGTCAATCCAGTTATTAAAACTATAAACAATATCAAATTTAACTTTTTCATGGTTGTTTCTCAAATTCAGATGTGATGGAGATGATGTTAACTATTATGTGAGACAGACATATTGTTTGTGATATAACATTCTGTTGTTCATTATATAAGCCTTAAAAGAGGTCATTAAGATCAGAAAATACAGACAAAAAATAACTTATGAATAGGTGTTATTAAAAGCTGGCTGTAGTATTCCTTTTTCGCCTGAGTTTGGCTTCAGCTTCCTTCAAGTGGTTTTTGCCAACTGCCTACGCATTTATAGACGTTTAGAAATTAAATTTCTAATTCACGTCACTGTAAGTCTACACAGATACCATGCCCTTAAAAGGGATGGTATCTGTGTAGCATAGAAATTATTTATCTGAGAATCTATATTAGCTGTGCCTTTGATTGTTTCACCATGCCTAGCCAACTTTGTCGTTACGTCCGTTTGAGTACTCTGGCTAGCCCATTAATACCCAAGTCCATACACAGACATAGCCGAATTGGCTTGAATTGTAGATCTAGTCCATGTACTAGGTAATGTAGTTAGTTTAGTTGAGGCACTTGTTTCAATCAAGTCTGCTGCAGATCCTGTTATGTTACGGAATCCGACTTGCCCTTTCGATCCCAGTACTGCAATCCAATAATGTTGTGCTGCGGTAACCGAGACTATGGGAATGGGTACGGAGTTCCATGCTCCCGACTTAAGTAGGCTCAACTTGCCTTGAGCGACAAGAGTCCCTGGATGACCTTTATTGTCTGTATAGATACCGGCAACCAGTTCTGTAGCAGTTGAACCAGCATCAAGAAAGACTTGTACAGTAGTTACTACGCCAGTCTTTTGAGGTGTCGATTGGTATGCTTTTGCAGTGCCCTGTGGTATATAAGCGAGCCCAGGTTCAACTGTCTTGTCTCCCATGATAAATTGTGGCGGGTTTGAAACACTCACTGCGGTCACCATGTTGTAACTGACTTCCGCAGGAGTCAAAGCTCGATTATAGATACGGACCTCATCAATATAGCCTTGGAAAAACTCATCCCAAATATTATCACCACCGATGCGCAATGCCCCCGTTGAAGTCAAGATAACACCAGACTGAGCTTTTACAGCAACTTGCGTTCCATTGACATATAATCGTTGATTTTGTCCGTCATAAGTTCCCACTAAATGCCACCACTTACTAGGCGATAATATTGTCCCACCAGAAAGTAATTGTTCACTACCATTAATATAGGGATCTACTGCCGGTTGATTAGAGTCTGTGTTCGCATAAAGGGTATATACTTGCTGGCTAGGTTGCTCCTTCATCATCACTGTCATCCAATGGGTCATTGATACAGTCGGATATACCCAAGCCTCTAGTGTCATGCCGGTTGTAAGATCCAGTGAGGCGCTGTCATTGACAGTAACCCAGTCATTCACACCATCAAATTTCAGCGCATTTCCGCTATGACCGGTGGTGATGGTGACTGCTTCTTTGATGGTGCCGAGATTACCGTTACCTGAGGCATCTGCAATAGTTACGCCATTGGTTTCTTCAAAACCATAAGCGGCTACCAGTCCAACCAAACTGGTTACTGAAACGGGTGGTGCCGTTGGTGGCGCTGCCGTCACGGTAATTAGATTTGGATAAGTCTTGGTGACACTTCCGCTGGGGCCTGATGCCGTCAGACCCACAGAATACGTGCCTGCGGTTGGATAGGTTACGCTAACAGCTTGAGCTGTTGTGTTTACAACGGAAGGGGTGGATGAACCAGTAAAATCCCATGTCCAATTCGTAAATGTTCCTGTTGTGACAGGTGTAAAATTGACTACTAAACTCCCGATACCGCTAACTGTACTCGCGGTAAAATCGGCCGTTGCTGCTGTCACGGCAATAAGATTCGGATAAGTTTTGGTGACGCTTCCGCTGGGACCGGTTGCCGTCAGACCTACAGAATACGTGCCTGCAGTTGGATAAGTTACGCTGACAACTTGTCCGGTTGAATTAGTAATTGTAGGCGTAGTTGAGCCGGGAAAAGCCCATGCCCAACTCGTTACGCTTCCCGTTGTGACAGGTGTGAAGCTTACCACCAAACCCGCGATACCAGTAGTTTTGCTGGCGGTAAAATCTGCCGTTACTATTGTAGCGACTGGTATTGTCAAATTAACTTCATTAGAATAGACGCTTTGAAGAGTTCGAGCCGAATCGTAAGCCTTCACAGCGAAATAGTATTTAGAACCCTCTTGTAATCCCGGCACTGTATAAGTCGTCACTTTGCCTACATCTACGTTTGCAGCATAAGAGCCGCTACTTTGGCCATAAGCCACTATATAACCAGCCGCATTCGTTGACGGACTGGCACTCCATGCCAGATTTACGCTTGTCCCTCCCGCCGAGGGTGAAGGCAGGTAATTAAGTATATAACTCTTCCATGATCCCGCGATTATCAGGGCGATAACGACCCCCAGCACTGCACCGCCCAAAGTAGCCGAATAAAGCGCTTGAGGCTTGGCTTTCTTAATCTCTCGCCAACGAGGGTATACAGCCAGAGCAAGTAATGCTAGTCCAGCGAATATGACGGCTAGTACGAGTGCCAAAATCCATTCTGGCCGAACGTAAAGCCAATTGTAGATGCCTGTCTTGTCGCTAGCTGAGGCTGTCCGCCACGACAAGCAACTTAAAACTGCCAAAAAAGCAGCTCCGATGTGCGAACCGCGTAAGTCGATTTTACTATTCATAACTGCATTCCCATCTAAATTTAACGCGTGGATACAACTCCGAAATACAAACCAACTCCGTAGAGACATTTGAGCTGTGATATATTGCTTTTATTAATAAGCAATATCATTTTCACAAATTAACTGCCTGTTTAATCTCTTGTTATTGTTTTCTAAAGTTTCGAAGCCCAACAAAAAAACAACATATTGAAAATAACAACTTATACAAGATAAAGAACCAAATATTGAATATCTTGACAAACCTACAATTTAATAAGGCTTTCATGCCATAAAAATAAAGGGCAATACCCACAGCAACTAATGACATCCTTAATACAAGCGGTTTGTTAATCTATAATGTATTAAAAAGTTCTAATGACTAAAGCAACCAATGTGCCAAGCGATTGGTATTACTGTTTTTAGCGTAAATAAATTTATTTTTCTTCTATGTTATATCTAACAGTTAACATAAGTTATTGTATTTAATATTTTCTTCTAGAAGAGAGTAATATTGAATAAAAACTTTTACTGTAAAAACGTCGGCATCTGAAATAAGCAATGGGCTAGAATTACGCAACAAGTTAGGGAGTTAATTACCTGGATAGGTAATTAACTCCCTAACACCACAGGTATTTACACCAGTCGTCATCTCTGCATGGATTCAAGCCAAGCTATCTTGATCCTGCCTGCCGCCCTGCGGGTAAATGCAAATCTGTTTCAGACAGATTTGTGCCGGTATCCAGAGTAGAAGGATGTACTAATCTGAATAGTATTTATTAAAATAAAACTATAAATCAACTGGTTGAATACTTTGTAAGGAACGTGCATGAAATAACTTGACCATTTATACTCCCTCAGATCTCTCCCAGCGGGCATAGGTATCTTCACAGCTAGTCATCCCGGCAGGGAGAGCAACGCGAGGGTTGGCCGGGATCCAGATGTCATAGATGCAATATTGAATTACGCAAACCATTTTTTAGCTATATCAAATTACTCTTTTTATCTGACTTTTCACATCCCTGTGCCCTGGATTCCGGCAATCCCTGCCAGAATGACGGCTATATGATTTGTGTAAATATCTATGCCCAGCGGGAGAGAGTGCAAGATGCCGAAGTTATTTCATAAACACTCCTTAGTTATTTATCCGGTCAATATCCGGTACCATAAAAAGACATTTGGCCATCATGAAATACTGTACCAGAGCGCCATAGTCTTGGCATATTAGTTAGGATATTTGAAGCGCTCGTTTCATTTAATCCTATTCCCGACCCCGCTTGGTCACGAAATCCGATTTGTCCTTTTGATCCCAGTATTGCAATCCAATAAGGTTGTGCTTCGGTTATTGAGGTTACGGGAATGGGTACCGAGTTCCACGCACCTGACTTAAGCACGCTTAACTTGCCTTGAGCGATTAGAGCCCCGGGGTGACCTTTTTTATCGTTATAGAAACCTGCTATCAGCTCTGTTGCGGTTGAACTGGCATCCAAATAAACCTGTACACTGGTTACTACGCCAGACTTTACTGGAACCATCTGGAACGCCTCCGCAGTTCCCTGAGGATTGTAATCGACCCAAGGTGCCAAGATCTTGGTTCCAGCAATAAGCAGCGGCGGGTTTGAAACACTTATTGCAGTTGCCAAGTTATAGGTGACTTCCGCTGCCGTCAGTGCACGATTGTAAATGCGCACTTCATCAATATAGCCCTTGAAATACTCCCCCAAAAGACTGTTACCACCAATACGCAAGACGCCTTGAGATTGTTGAATAAGGCTATTCTGTTTGCTATTGGCGACTTCTTGGCCATTTACATAAAGTCGTTGATATCGCCCATCATAGGTCGCTACAAGATGAGCCCACTGGTTCAAAGGCAACGGATTGATACTTGCTACACCTTGGTAGCTTCCATCATTAAAATATGAAGTTGGTCCATTGGCATCCTCGCTGGCATAAAGGCTATAAGCCTCACCTGCAGGAGTTTCTTTCAGAATTACAGTTTTTCTGCTATTGATCAAGATTTTGATCGAGATTTGTGGATATACCCATGCCTCGAGAGTCATGCCTGTTGAAAGATCCAGTGAGACACTGTCATTGACAGTAACCCAAGCATTCTCGCCATTAAATTGCAGCGCATTTCCACTGTGACCGGTGGTGATTCTGACGGCATTACTAATAGTGCCGTTATTACCGTTACCCGACGCATCGGCAACAGTCGTGCCACTGACTTCCTCAAATCCATAAGCCGCCATCAAGCCATTTTTACTCGTAATCGACACAGGATATTGAACTGAACGCAGAACTAGAGAAGGAGAAGGAACTGCTGTCACAGTAATCAGGCTTGGATAAGTCTTGGTGATGCTCCCGCTGGATCCTGTTACGGTCAGACTTACGAAATACTTCCCTGCAATCGGATAGCTCACGTTAACTGCTTGATTAGATGAGTTTTTGACTGAAGGTGTGTATGAACCGGCAAAACTCCATTCCCAGCTGGTAAACGATCCTGTTGTGAAAGGCGTAAAAATGACCGGCATATTACCGGCAACAATGGTTTGACTCGCAGCAAAATCCACAGATGCTCTAGGGACTGTCAAATTGACCTGATTAGAATCAATACTCACGGTGGTTCGCGTCGAATCATAGGCTTTTATCGAGAAATAGTATGTGACATCTTCTTGCAATCCAGTAACTGTATAAGTAGTCGTGTTACCTACATCAATACTTGAATAATTTCCTCCACTTTCACTGTAAGACACAATATAACCACCCACATTGGATGAAGAACTGGGACTCCATACCAAGTTTGCGCTTGCAGCGAATAAATTACCACTTAATAAAAACAGCCCTAATCCTAACGGCCAAATCCAATTAACTAAGGCATGAAAATAAGTATTCATTAAGACAATTCTCACTCAATTGGCAATATAATTTAGCCACGCCCACGAAAATAACATAAAAACTAAGCTGATATGAGCTGTCCTATAAAGGATATAGAAAAAAATTAATTTTACTATACGTATAATTACCTATTAGCCCTCTGAATTATTACCTCCCCCTTTGGAAAATGGGGAAAGCAAAGCGAGGAGCCGAGGTGTAATGCCGTTAAATTAAGCGCAAGTTGTTTAAAAAAATAAGCTACCAACTTAAGGCAGGACATAGTCGAATGGTGCAATTTTGATGGCACTATATGTAAGAGTAAAAAATTTCTACCTTGATAACACGCAGCATAACAATGAGCAGAAAATCTTGATTACCCTTTTGGTAAATTGTCAGTAGAGGGTAACATCATGACCTTGTGATTAATTGCAAACCTTAGTCTATACTTAAAATTATGCATAAATTGATAATTTATCACCGATTACGCACCGGTTAAAAGGGGATGCACCCAATGTCGTTAAGTTAAGCGCAAGTTGTTTAAAAAGCGGGAGTGCAATCGCTTTAGCTATTGCGTGTAAAAACAGCTAAAGCGATTTTACTCCAGTGGGGTGCTTAACTTAACGGCGTTAGGGGAACACCTTTTTTCCTAATACACGACAAAGAATAAAAATTAACTCGTCAGATGGAGAAAAAGTTGAACAATTTATTTTTACGACTCAAAGAAAAGCATGCAGTCATTGGCATTATTGGTCTCGGCTATGTTGGACTTCCTCTCATGCTTCGTTACACCGAAGTTGGATATAAAGTTATTGGGTTCGATATTGACCAGAACAAAGTTGAATCATTGCTTAATGGTCTGAGTTACATTGAACATATCCCCAATCAAGCGATACTAAGTGCTGTGGCTAAAGGTTTTGAGGCGACAACAGATTTTTCTCGCGCTACAGAAGTTGATGCCCTAATTATTTGCGTACCAACGCCACTTAACAAGTATCGTGAACCAGATCTTAGTTTTATTCTTAATACAACTGATGCACTAGTTCCTTATCTTCGTCGAGGTCAGATTTTTTCTCTGGAAAGTACAACTTATCCAGGCACAACCAAGGAAGAGCTACTTCCTCGTATTGAATCCAGCGGCCTAAAGGTCGGCAATGACATTTATCTTGTCTACTCTCCAGAGCGGGAAGACCCGGGCAATCCAAACTTTAGCACACGCACCATTCCCAAGGTTTGCGGAGGGCACACGCCGGAATGTCTTGAGGCCGGTCTTTTATTGTATGGGCAAGTAATTGACAAAGTTGTACCGGTAAGTTCTACGCAAACAGCTGAATTGACCAAGTTGCTCGAAAACATCCACAGAGCGGTAAACATCGGATTAGTCAACGAAATGAAAATTGTTGCAGACAAGATGGGCATCGATATCCACGAAGTGATCCGCGCTGCGGCAACGAAACCATTTGGATTTGTGCCTTATTACCCAGGTCCGGGTTTAGGTGGACATTGCATTCCAATTGACCCTTTTTACCTCACATGGAAAGCGAGGGAATATGGCGTTCACACGCGTTTTATTGAATTAGCTGGCGAAGTCAATTCCTCCATGCCTGATTATGTGGTTGCCAAGGTAGCTTCGGCATTGAACTTGGCAAAAAAAGCGATCAATGGCAGCAAAATTTTGGTACTCGGCATCGCTTATAAAAAAAACGTGGATGACATGCGCGAATCTCCCAGTGTCTTACTTATGGAAAAACTGCGTGATTTGGGGGCAGATATTGCCTATAGCGATCCCCATATTCCAGTCTTTCCTGTCATCAGAAAATATACTTTTAAACTCACTAGCGTTCAGATAACTCCGGAAAATTTGTCCGTCTATGACTGTGTGTTGATAGCCACCGATCACGATAAGTTCGATTATGGCCTAATTAAAGAAAATGCCAAACTCATCGTTGATTCTCGTGGTCGTTACTTGGCCGTCACTGATAATATTGTAAAGGCTTGATCATGTGACACTTTAAATAAATCAAAACCAGCCGAAGGAACTGATTCCATCCAATATGGAACCAGTTCTTTCAGTATATTCCTTAGTTATAAATTATAAATCAATCAATAACCAAGCCCAAATACAGACATTGTTGAATTAGGGTGAATTGACGAACTATTCCACGTATCAGGCAATGAAGTTAGTGTGCTGGAAGCACTTGTTTCCATCACGCTAGTTCCAAATCTTTTTCGGTTAAGAAATCCAATTTGCCCATTCGATCCCAATATTGCAATCCAATAAGGTTGTGCATTGGTAACTGGGGTTACCGGAATAGGCACTGAGTTCCATGCCCCATATTGAAGAACACTCAGTTTGCCTTGAGCTACCAATGTCCCTGGATGACCGTTATTGCTGTCATAGACTCCTGCAACCAACTCTGTTGCAGTTGAGCCGGCATCCAGATAAACCTGAACAGTGGTTACAACACTTGTATTTTGAGGTATAACTTGAAATGCTTGTGCCACACCTTGTGGTTTATAATTAATCCAAGGCTCTAACGTATTGTCTCCCATGACAAAATGTGCAGGGTTTGAATCACTCACAGCGGTCGCCATGTTGTAGTTGACTTCCTCTGGAGTCAAAGCTCGATTGTAGATACGCACCTCATCAATATAGCCATTGAAATATTCATCCCAAATATTATCACCACCGATGCGTAATGCCCCCGTTGAAGTCAAGATGACACCGGACTGCGCTTTTATCGCAACTTGTGTGCCATTGACATATAATCTTTGATTTTGCCCATCATAAGTTCCCACTAGATGCCACCACTTGTTAGGCGACAATTGCTTTCCACCAGAAAGCAACTGTTCACTACCGTTAATATAGGGATCTACTGCCGGTTTATTGGAAGCTGTGTTTGCATAAAGGGTATATACTTGCTGGTTAGGTTGCTCCTTCATCATCACTGCCGTCCATTGGGTCATTGGTGCAGTCGGATATACCCAAGCCTCTAGTGTCATGCCGGTTGTAAGATTCAGTGAGGCGCTGTCATTCACTGTGATCCAGGCATCGGTGCCGTTGAATTGCAGCGCATCTCCACTATGGCCTGAGGTGATGCTGACAGCATTTGTAATAGTGCCATGATTAGCGTTTCCCGAGGCATCGGCAACAGTCGTGCCGTTAATGTCCTCAAATCCATAGGCAGCTACCAATCCTACTAAACTGGTTGTTGAAATTGGATCGGGAATAATTACGGGAGAAGAAATGGGCGGTGGCGCTGTCACAGTAATTAGATTTGGATAAGTCTTGGTTACGCTGCCGCTGGGTCCTGTTGCTGTCAGACTCACGGAATACGTTCCTGCCGTTGGATAGGTCACGCTGACAATTTGAGCTGTTGAATTTGTAACCGAAGGCGTATATGAACCGGGAAAACTCCATGCCCAGCTTGTAACTGCCCCCGTTGTAACCGGTGTGAAATTTACCAGAAAACCCTCGCTACCGATTGTTGTACTTGGTGTGAAATCGGCCGTTAATGCCGTTGACACAGGTATTGTCAAGGTGACTTCATTAGAATAAGCGCTATACGCGGTTTTGGTTGAGTCATAGGTATTTACCGCGAAATAGTATGTAGAACCTGTTATTAGCCCCGACAACGCATAAGTTGTTGTATTGCCTACATCAATGCTTGAAGTATAGTTGCCACTGCTTTGACCGTAAGACACTATATAACCACCCACATTAGATGATGGACTGGCGTTCCATACCAGGTTTGCGTTTGCAGCTAATAAGTTTCCATTGAATAAAAACAGGCCAAGTCCGGCCAATAAAATAAGTGGTGACAGCTTGCGCAAATAAGTGTTCATAAAATTATTATTCATAATGGTTTCTATAGACCCAATTAATTTAGGAATTGGCTTAAAAGTTAGCAGAAATGATTTTTTTGCAATATTGTTAAAAAGATACTGTAACTTGATGTTTAAGTTTTTACATTGGCATTTAAAAACAGTAAGTTAAAAGCCATGAAATTCAGGTTGTTGAGTTTATTTTATACTATACAAATGACATGAATCATAACTCATTGATTTATAATAAATATAAGCCTGGCTTTGTTAAATTAAAATCAACAGCTTATAAAAACTTGAACATCGAGTGCAAAGAATTTATTGTTCCTCCTGATTGTCCATGAATTTAAAACACCTACATTTGAATAGGTGAGCACTGGCTATAAGCTAGAATGTTAAACAGCTTCTAAAGTCCTAATGGATTGAAATATAAATTTCTCCATTAGCTAAAGCTGGTTAAATTATAAAAAACTATAATTAAGGATTTCTTAATTACATAAAATTGATGTTCAAGTTTTAAAGCTTATAAAAATAAGAAAGGAAGCGTATAA
>SESD01000271.1_pt1 | contig 32071 bp, 33 predicted proteins | sample 3171411 | NCBI WGS metagenome assembly SESD01 (sample SAMN06051880, study PRJNA518727) | freshwater metagenome | biome: subpolar coniferous forest; feature: holomictic lake; material: water; isolation source: holomictic Lake 442, 16.5 m depth | place: Canada: near Kenora, Ontario | collected...
AGTTGAGTAGTGTTGATGCTAAAACGATAGGTTGAAGTTGGTGGTTATCAGTGATAACCGTTAATTTTATGGTCGTTTTACTTTGTGGCTATTAGCAACATTTTGTATTAAATCATGTGCATGTTTAACGGCTGTCTCGGCACTTTCAAAGTCACCTTCGGCTAGTGCTTCTAGGCCTTCAACTAGTGCCGCACTACTTTCTTTTAGACGCTGAGCTTCTTGCTTACTGCGTTTGTAAGCCGGCAGTCGCCGTAAAAAAAGTATAAATCTTAGGCAATAATGAATGGCTAAAAAACCTAATACCATCAAAATAAGTAGAAAATTGAATGAAAATTGTAGTCGGTAGGGTGGGCGGATGATGAGTACATAGCCTTCATTGTTGCTGGCAAACCATACGGTACTAACCAGCACTAAAAACATCAATAGCCACCAAAACACTTTACGTTTTATCATAATCTAATCGCTTTTTTCAAGACTCTGCTTGTAGCGATTGACCGCGGCCATGCTTTCGGTAAGTTGTGGCAACTCAATGCTGATGTTATTGCTAGATAGTTTTTTTAGTAATTTAAAGGCCTGAATCGCATTAGGATGTTTAGTATCGAAATATTGATTTAGCCATACCGTTACCGTATTTAAATCTGTAATGTAGCTAGCTTGATCATGCTGTAGCAAAGCAATGCGTGCTGTTAATAAGCGTAATTTTAAATTTTCACGTAAGTAAAATTCGTGATCAGCTGCTAGTAAAGGGGGCTCTGGATGATCGATGCGCTCTACCGTGACTAAGTTTTTAATGTCATCCCAAATAGGCAATGCAATTTTTTGTATAGCGTTAAGCTGTGTGGGTTTATGCAAATTTATTTGCGCGGCATTTGCATTGAGTGTTGGTTGGCGTTCGCTAATTAAAGGTAAAGTCGCGCATAAAGCGGCTAATTTCTCTAATTGCATACTCATGCTGGTAATGTCTATTTGTGGTAGCTTGCGCAAATTTTCAATTTCAACTGCAAGCGTTTCACGTAGTTGTATTGCGCGTGGGAGCTTAAGTGGTTCTAATCGTTTATCGGCTGCTTGCATTGCCAATAATGCAGATTTAACATTGCCGGCAAGTTGCAATTGTTGATTGGCAATACTTAAAAGCTGTTCAACTTCAGAAAGTGCTGATGCTTCTCGGTTTTCTGCAAGTTGGTTATACAGCGTTTGTAAGACGTCTTGTTGATCGCGTGATTCAGCTAATTTTTGTTCTAAAACGATGGTGCGCGCATTCGCTTGTATGCTGCGTTCTTCAGCTTTCTTTGCTAGGGCTAGGCTTTGTTGATTGAGCGTTTGATAGTGTTCTAATTTTTGGCTGAGTGAATTTTCAACTTCATTAAATCGTTGACGCGTATTTAGCCATTGCCATGCTAGGATAAGCAGTGCCGCAAACACTAGTATTAAAGCGGCATTTGAGTATAGTGAGGGCTTACGTCTGCTGATAATTTCTATTTTTTCTTCAGCCATGCTTATTCACTAGTTGTGATAGACACTTAATCATTGCATCGTCCCCAGGCGCGTCCGTGACCAAAACTTTTAAGCCAAGTTGTATCGGCAGTTCGGCTATTCTAGCGTGATTTACACAAAGCGTGACGTGTTGTAGATAGTCTGACTCGCTGGCCAGATCGACCAAATTTCGCATAGCTTCACTACTGGTGACAACCACTGCATTAAGTTGATTTTGCTGCCAAAGGCGGCTTAGTAATTGCGCATCTTTCTGAGGATTAGTGCGGCGATAACATTCAGCAAAAATGATATTGGCGCCACGTGATTTGAGCGTTTCTGCCAATACGTCACGGCCACCTAGCCCACGAAAAATTATGATGGTTTCGTTGGCAACATCATGCATTTCTGCCAAAGCTAATAGGGTTTCACTGTCAAAACGCGTTTGAGGGGTGAGTACCTGCTGAACCCCATAAAGACTAAGCTGTTTTGCAGTTTGATGGCCTATCGCAGCAAACTTTAGATTTTTAGGTATCTTGCCGAATTTTTTGAGTATTCTTGGCAGAGCGTTATCTACCGCATTGGTGCTGATAAATATTGCCCAATTAGCATTTTCAAGATTAGCAATGGCTTGTTCAAACGCAAAGTAATCTATTAAAGGGGAGATAGCAATGAGTGGGAATGTGATGGCTTTACCACCATAACATTCAATGGCTTCACATAGACTTGCTGCCTGATCTACAGGACGCGTAACCGCAACATGAAGCCCTGTTAGTAAGTCATCAGCCATGGTGAATTAATTATGGGCGCCCTATTTTTGACCATCTAATGCTGACAGTATATCGTTTGCACCTTTTGCTAGCAGTTGCTTGGCTAACTGCTTACCCAATGCCTCTGCTTGATTTCGGCTACCACTGGCCGTCTCAATCAGCATCTGTTTGCCATCTACACTAGCAACAAAACCAGTAATATGAATTTGATCTGCTTCACATGTCGCATAGGCACCTAAGGGCACCGTGCAACTACCGGCTAGGGCGCGGCTCATGCCGCGCTCAGCCTCTACACAGACTTGGGTATCTGCATGATTGAGTGGTGCAAGAATAGCGAGTAAATCAGGGCGATTAGCATTAATCTCAATGCCCAACGCGCCTTGACCTACTGCTGGAATACTTTGTTCCGGTGAAATAACACTGCGAATACGCGCACTCAGACCAAGTCGGATTAAGCCTGCTGCGGCTAAAATAATGGCGGCATATTGGCCTTCGTCTAGCTTACGTAAGCGTGTTTGTAGATTGCCGCGTAAAGATTCAATCTTTAAGTGTGGTAAACGTGCTTGAAGTTGACTTTGCCGACGCAGGCTTGATGTGCCAACAATACTGCCGATGGGCAGGTCTTCTAACGAAGTGAAATTGTTTGAAACAAACGCATCTCGTGGGTCTTCACGCTCTCCGGTGGCAGCCATCATGAAGCCGTCTGGTAAATTCATTGGCACGTCTTTCATGCTATGCACTGCTAAATCTGCGCGCCCATCTGCTAGTGCCATTTCTAGTTCTTTTACAAATAAACCTTTACCACCGACCTTAGCTAAAGGCGTGTCCAAAATTTGGTCGCCTGTGGTAGTCATGCCTAAAATCTCAACAGTCGTGTTAGGGTAAAGTGTTTGCAAACGGCTTTGAATATGTAGCGCTTGCCACATCGCCAGCGGACTTTCACGCGAAGCAATGACCAGTTTGTTTGGAATAGTAAAACTAGACGCTGGCGTGTTAGATAAAGTATTCATGTGCTGTAGGTGGGCTAATTAATTTTTAATGAGAGCTGTAATTTTAACACAAGCATTGCCTTGCTTTTAACTTGAGCGGATTAAGTGTTGCTGGCGACGACTAACGGTAATAGTTTCGGGAATATTTTTTAATAAAGCCACCCAATGCTTATCAGGATTTTTATCCTCATGGTCGACATTGCATTCAACTTCGAGTGCATCATGAGGTGATTGTAGACGTTTCTCATAGCCTAAAATATAAGCTTTAGCCACCAAACAATTACGATGCAATCGTATAAAAATAGCGCCAAACTCTTGCTCTAAATTGTTGAGAGATTCTTCTAGTAAGTATTCTTTTTCGGCGGTGCGTACGGTAGTGTATTTCTGCTCGGCACGTAAATAAATAATATCAGCAACGGGAATTAATAAAATACGTCCGCGTTCAGCAATGCTGATGTGCGTTCTTTGTGGGTTAAGTGGCACAAGCGCTTCAAGTTGCTTAGGTCGTAAGGCCTGCGCCTTATGAATTGCAGCTTGCAAGCGTTCAAAGCGGATGGGTTTTAATAAGTAATCCACCGCATTTAAATCAAAAGCTTGCATCGCATAGCGATCAAAAGCGGTGGTAAAAATGACAGCAGGTGGATGGGCCATTTTTTGTAAATGTTGCGCGGTTTCAATCCCATTCATCTCTGGCATACGTATATCTAACAAGGCGATATCAGGCTGGTAATCGTTAATGAGATTGAGTGCTTCTCGGCCATTTTTAGCTTCCGCCACAATATGAACATTGTGCATGTCGCTTAAAAGTTCACGTAGGCGATTGCGCGCTGGGGCTTCGTCATCGGCGATTAAAAGTTTTAGCGAGGGTGTCATTTTGTTGTGTGGGGCAAGATAATATGTACTTGATATTCACCATTTAACTGCGTACTTTTTAAAGAAGCCTCAAGATCAAAATGTAAGGTTAAGCGTTCTTTAATATTTTTAAGCGCCATTTTATTGCCAATATGGCGGGTATTTTTAGTGTGATAAGGGTTAGTTAATACCAAGTGCACCTCATTACGCTTGGTATAAATTTGAATGGTAATTTTACCTCCTGCAGCCAGCGGTTCAATGCCGTGGTATACGGCATTTTCTATGAGGGGTTGTAATAGTAATGGCGGTATTAACGCATCTGGTGGCATATCATCGATTTGCCATTGAATGATAAGTCGTTCATCTAAACGAAGCTTTTCTAGTGCTAAGTACTTACGACATAAATCTATTTCTTCAGCGAGCGTTACTAAATCACGGTTATCAGCCATTAATACGCGAAATAAATCTGCCATGTCTTCTAATGCAGTTTCTGCCTGCTTAGGTTGACTGCGAATGAGTGATAACACCGCATTGATACAATTAAATAAAAAATGTGGTTGAATGCGTGCTTGCAGGGCTTGTAGCCTTGCTTCATCAATCGCGGGTGAATAGGCGCGTTGATGTAAATGAAAATAGTAAAAAGTAATTACAGTCACAATGAGGGCGAAGAAAAGCGTACGGACATAGCTGGGTAAATCATTAAATATAAATAATTGTGAAATCAGCCCATGCACACTACTGCAGACAAATAGTATGATGAGTAGCATTGCAAAAATGCCTGATTTATAGCCCAGTTTAGTGAGTAGTGGGTAGCTTATATATAATGCTAAGAGGCTTAGCAGTAGCATGGGTTGCGCTACAGCAGAGATACTCGTGATTAAGGTAAAGAATTCGCTTATATTTTTACTTAGGACAATGGCTGCCAATGCCAGTAAGGTATTGACGATTAGTAATATTCGTAAGTTAACGCCCAAATTACGAAGATTTGGCAATCTATTAGATTTTATCATCGCTGGTTTTCAATTTGAGTAGCATCGTAGCTTTTGAGTTTTGCATTATAATGATGATATAAGTATATTATTATTAAACAATATTTAGATATTTATGTAAAAAATATCTAAATAAACGAAGCCAAATTTAGATTCATATATTAAATATATAGTTAAAATTGACCTGTAAATGAGAAATGCAAAGTGACACAAAAGACAAGCGCACTCAACAATAAAAATACTAGTTGGTCAGGCCGATTCAATGAACCGGTAGCGGAACTAGTAAAAAAATATACGGCTTCAGTTGGGTTTGATTACCGATTGGCAGAGTTTGATATTCAAGGCTCCCTTGCTCATGCTCAAATGTTGGGTGCACAAAAAATTATTAGCCTAGAAGATGTGAAGGTTATTGAGGCGGGTTTAGCTGAAATATTGCTTGAAATTCAAGCAGGCCAATTTGAATGGTTGTTAGATTTAGAAGACGTGCATTTGAACATTGAAAAGCGCCTTACCGATAAAATAGGTGACGCAGGTAAGCGCTTACATACCGGTAGAAGCCGTAATGATCAGGTGGCGACCGATGTTAGATTGTGGTTACGCGCCACGACAGATCAAGTGATTGCTGCCTTAAAAAAATTACAATTAAGTTTGTTGGATTTAGCTGACGCTCATTTTGATACGGTGATGCCAGGATTTACACACCTACAAGTTGCTCAGCCTGTTACGTTCGGTCATCACTTAATGGCCTATGTTGAAATGTTGAACCGTGATGGGCAACGCTTTACTGATTGCCGTCGTCGTATTAACCGTTTGCCTTTGGGAGCCGCTGCTTTGGCTGGCACAAGCTACCCAATAGATCGTGAATTGGTCGCTAAAAAATTGGGTTTTGATGGGGTATGTGAAAACTCATTAGATGCTGTATCTGATCGTGATTTTGCTATTGAATTTACCTTTGCTGCTTCATTAGTGATGACGCACTTATCAAGGCTGTCAGAAGAGCTTATTTTGTGGAGCTCACCAAGATTCGCATTTGTAGATATTGCTGATCGTTTTTGTACCGGCTCATCTATCATGCCGCAAAAAAAGAACCCAGATGTACCAGAGCTGGTACGTGGTAAAACCGGCCGAGTGTATGGCCATTTAACCGCTTTGCTGACGCTGATGAAGGGTCAGCCTTTAGCTTACAACAAAGATAATCAGGAAGACAAAGAGCCGCTATTTGATACGGCAGATACTTTGCTAGTAACGCTGGAAATTTATGCGGACATGATGCGTGGCATAGCCGTTAATAAAGAAAATATGCGTCAAGCCGCTAGTGAAGGTTATGCTACTGCTACGGATCTTGCAGATTATTTGGCTAAAAAGGGCATGCCATTTAGAGATGCACATGAAGTTGTGGCGTTGGCTGTGCGTTACGCCGTGGATAAAAAAGTGGAACTCAGTGACTTGCCACTAGAGACATTACAGCAATTTGCACCTGAAATTAGTGATGATGTGTATGCGGTATTAACACTAGAAGGTTCGCTTAATAGCCGTAATCATATTGGCGGCACAGCGCCGGTACAGGTTAAGGCTGCCATTTCGAGGGCAAGAGCGGCTTTAAATTTGTAGTTAAAACATCATGGGGTCATTTGACCCCATTGATCTATAAATGATTAAGCCGGCCTACTTCACTTCGTCTAATTGCCAGCCTGAATGCTGGAAATATTGACCATAATTGCGTAAAGACTGCAATACACCAAAAGCACCAGCTCGTTGGGCCTGAATTTTTGGAGAAGCACGCATCAATTCAGCGCCACCTGATAAATCAGCTAAAACAACGATATGAAATGCTTTGTCTGCATCTTTTGAGAGCTTACAGTTTTTTACAATCTCGGCAATATTGGTGTCGATTACTTTAGCTAATCGTTGATAGTCCTGACTGCTAAGACGTTCTTTTGTTATACCCTCTTTGTTTTCAGCCATCGCCAGACGGATATTATTCATGCCTCGTCGAAGCGACTCGTCTGTTTCCCACTTTTCACCCTGCTTTAATGGACGCTCGGTCGCTTGCCCACTTGGTTTGTAGGTGTGTTCATCAGCATAAGCTAATGTAACTAAAGATATAAATCCTATGGCGCTTAATGTTTTGAGAACTCCTAAACGTAATGCTGCAGTCATCATTTTTCCTTTATACAAAGTATCGTTGATAAAGTGAGCATTGTTGCAACATGTACTTAAGGTTTTCTTAACGCATATTCATAGCAATATTTATTTAGGCATGACTAAACAATTGAGTGATACCGTACTGAAATATTGGTTATCAATGAGCCGCTCAGCAACTTTGGCCTCAGCATTGACTAAGGCAGCGCCATTTTCAAAAAAATCATGAGGTAAATAAACTTCAGCCTCAACTTTGCCGCCAATATAATGAAAGACCACTCTTTTCGGTTCTGGCAGACCTTCGAGTAAAGGTGCAAGATGAATTAACAAACTTTCACGCCCAAGCATGCGCTGGGCATTGTTGTCATGTTCAATATCATCTTCAGGATCAACGTGCACTAATACATCAGAGACGGTGAGATGGCTTTTTAGCACTCGCTTACGCGCATGTTCTGCAATGCTGTGACCTTCAGAAACGCTAATGCGAGGGTTGACTAAAATATGCGCATCCACCAGTGCACGATGCGCCATTCGACGGGTCCGTAGCTCATGCAGACTTTCTACACCTACTGTGTCTATTAAGGTTTGGCGAATGCTGTCTACCTCCTCAACTGAAAGGCCAGCATCAATAAGCTCTTGAAAAGCATCCCAAGCAAACACAATACCCATGCGTACAATCATGAACCCAACTAAGATTGCCGCTACTGAGTCAGCGTAAATAAACCCTAGTAGGTTGGCGCCGATACCAATTGCTACTACCAGAGAAGAGGCCGCATCAGATCGTGCATGCCACGCATTTGCTATGAGCATGGGTGAGCGTAGTTTTTCACCTACGCCTAGCATGTAACGAAATAACAGTTCTTTAGTGACCAGCGCTATAAGTGCAACCCATAATGCTAAAGGCGCAACGGAGGGCAGGTGTTCAAGATGCTGCAATTTTATTGCGGCAGCGACCATAATGGCACCACCCGTTGCAACAAGAATTGCACCTAATACAAATGAAGCGGCAGTTTCTACTCTGCCGTGACCGTAGGGGTGACCTTCGTCAGCGGGATTTTTGCTGTGATGGCTGGCTATGAGCACCAGAAAATCGCAAACCAAGTCGGATAACGAGTGCATACCATCTGCGATCAAACTTTGGGAATGTGCAAAGAAACCAGCTGCAATTTGCGCTAATGTTAATAAGGTATTGACTACAACACTTATCCAAGTAGACCGGTTAGCTAAAGAATGCCGTTTAGGGTCATCGAAAGAAATTTCCATGTTGTCTTGATTGCTCATAGTGTGTGCTTTATTTGTGGTATTGGTCAGATTATACGGTTATTTATAGCAATTATTACATTTGAAAAATATACATGAATTCGATTAAAGAATATTGAGATTATTACTTGCTTAACTTAAGAATATCTTAAGTTAAGCAAGTAATAATGATTAATATCATCAAAATTTATAACACAATAAGGCGATAATTTAGAATGAAGCCACGTACAAAATTATTTATTTTTAGTGCAATATTAATGACAACCACCTTGATTATAGGGTGTGATCAACCTCAGGAATTAACAAACGCGTTAAAGACTGAAGGTAAGGCTACAACTGAGATTAAAGACAGTGAGGTGACTGTAATGGTTAAAAATGCCTTGCTACTTGATGGTAAAATCAAGGACTTGAATATTGCTGTTTCAACCCTTAAGGGTGACGTTAAACTTATTGGCCTTGCTGATAGTCAAACCCAGATTGACTATGTGGATACATTAGTTCGTAGTGTCGAAGGTGTGCATAGTATCCATGGCGAACTAAGCATCAAACAATAGGCATTATTCATTTTATTTAGTCCGTATACTTTTTGTTAAGAATTAGTTAAGAAACTTTCAATATGCTTAACAACAGTTTGTATCATTTAACTCATTTAGGATATTTAACACATGAAACAACAGCCAATTAAACGATTTTCTGCAACGATGTTGCTCGCCCTTGGTGTTATGACTGCTACATCTGCGATTGCAGGAGATAAAGGTCTAGCTTATGTCTCTAATCAGGATGGCGGGGTGATGGTGATAGATCTAGCGACCATGGAAACTAAAGGCAGCCTTGATATCGGCGCAAAAGGACCACGTGGCATTGGGGTGACTGCAGATGGAAAATGGTTGGTGACGGCCAATAAAGACGACGGTAATATCTCTGTGGTTGATACTACAGGTAATACTAAACCCACTTTTGTTAACATCGGTAAAAATCCTGAGTTTGTTCGTGTTATGGGCGATCGGGCCTATGTTACTTATGAGCCTAGCGCTAAATCTGGACCTCCACCAAAACCTGGCGCCGAACCTGCTAAAGATGATGATAAAGAGGAAAAAATACCTGGTCGGATTGCTATTGTTGATCTAAAGAATGGCAAGATGATTAGTGAAATTATTGGTAAACCAGAAACTGAAGGCGTTGAGTTTTCTAAGAATGGTAAGCAAATGTATGTAACCAACGAATCTGACAATTCAATTACGGTCCACGACATGCATTCAGGCAAGTTGCTTAAAAGCATTCCAGTGGGTAAGTATGGAGAGCGTCCGCGTGGTATTAAAACCTCACCAGACGGCAAGACAATTCTGACTACATTAGAATATGCTGACAAAATGCTTGTACTAAATGACAAGTTCGAAGTGATTAAGGAAGTGGCTACTGGCAAAACACCTTATGGGGTTTCTTTTGACCGTGCTGGTAATCGTATTTTTGTTGCGGCTAATAAAGAGAAAGCATTGCAGGTTTTTGATGCGAAGACTTTTGAGAAGATTAAAGACATTTCTACTGGCGATCGTTGTTGGCATTTTAGTTTCACCCCTGATGATCAACAAATACTGCTCGCTTGCGGTAAGTCGAATGAAATTATCGTCATCGATGCTAATAAGTTGGAAGTGACTAAACGCATTGCAGCTAAAGATATGCCTTGGGGCATAGTGACTTATCCAAAATCTATGGGTAGCCTAGATCGTCCATAATCTTGGCAAGTAAGATTAGTTTGGGGTCAATTTAAGGCCTCAAACTAAAAACAACTCCAGCAATTCATTTAAAAATCGTTGCCCCAATAAGGTGGGCTTCATATGCCCTTGCGCTATTACTAGCAAGCCTTTGTTTTGAGCTTTTTTAATAGCGGTTTCAAGCGTATGTATATTCAAGCCGGTACGTTGTTGAAATAGGTCTACCGATACCCCCTCAATCAAGCGTAGCGCGTTCATCATAAATTCAAAACCTAGTTCGTCTTTAGGAATAATCCATTCCCTCTCTACTGCATTGCCTTGTAGGGATTTTTCCATATAAGCTTTAGGGTGCTTTGGGCGAACTTCTCGAGTGATTTTATCGTGATAACTTAATTTGCTATGCGCACCTGCACCAATGCCTAAGTAATCACCAAATTGCCAATAATTAAGATTGTGTTTGGCTTGTTTATCCTTTTTAGCAAACGCAGACGTTTCATAATGTTCGTAACCATGCTGTGCTAATAAATTTTCAATTTCAATTTGCATATCACTGCTAGCGTCATCGTCCGGCAGGCTTGGGGGTGTGCGATAAAATGGCGTATTGGGCTCTAAAGTTAAGTGATAAAAAGATAAATGCGCAGGGTTTAATTGCAACGCAGTTTGCGCGTCTTGTATAGCGTCTTTTAAAGTTTGATTGGGTAAGCCATACATAATGTCGCAATTAACTTGTTCAAATGTATTCATTGCAAGCGCTATGGCTTTTAAGGCCTGTTCGCTGTCGTGAATACGCCCTAGCGCTTTTAAATTATCATTATTAAAGCTTTGTATGCCTAAAGACAGTCGATTCACCCCTGCCTGTTTGTAGCCGACAAAATTGGCTGCATCAACAGTGCCTGGATTGGCTTCTAAGGTAATTTCCGCATTAAATTCTAGCGGCGTTAGCATCCGCACATGACTTAAGATTCGATCTATCGATTCAGCTGAAAATAAACTGGGTGTCCCACCACCAAAAAATACACTTTTAATTTTACGGCCCCATACCTTGGGCGTTGCTAGTTCTAGGTCTGCAATCAGTGCGTCTACATAAGCGTGCTCAGGAATATCACCATTATGATTGCGACTTTCATGAGAATTAAAGTCGCAATAAGGACATTTTTTTACACACCAAGGAATGTGAATATACAAGGACAGCGGCGGCGAGTTGGTGAGTCCTGAAATTGTGGGTTCTCCTGCTAGTGGAGCAGAAGTTATCCCAGGCGGATTATTAAATTTTTCCGCAGCAATAATTTCAATAATTTTTTTGATATGAACTTACCTTTTGTACGGATTGACTAGCGATTCAACAAGTTGATGTAAGGCTTCCCGCATTTGTGATTCACTGACTTCCATTAATAAGCCATCTTCAAGTGCATCCTGAGCTATTTGTTTGAGCTCATCAAAATTTTCGTTCATGACTTTAACTTTTTCAGTACAAGAAACTACGCTATGGTCATCACGTAGCCATTTAGGCCAAGTGATTTTTGCATTACTCATGAGAGAGTCTTTCAAGTTGTAGTAGCAATTTTCCCATAGCATGACCGCGATGGCTAATACGGCTCTTAATTTCTAGCGGCAATTCGGCTACGGTTTTACTGGTTTTTGCATCTAGAAAAAGTGGGTCGTAGCCAAAGCCATCACTTCCACGATACTCAGTTAAAATTTCACCTGCCCAGCGCCCTTCGGCAATAAGTGGCTCAGGGTCGTGTTCATGGCGAACAAGCACCATGACACAATAGAAATGGGCGTGACGGTTTTCTTCATTGCCTAATACTTCTAGCAATTTTTGATTATTTTTTTCATCAGATTTTGGTTCACCAGCATATCGTGCAGAAAGCACGCCAGGTGCACCTTGCAGAGCATCCACACATAAGCCAGAGTCATCTGCTAGCGCTGGCAAGCCCGTATGTTTGCTAGCATGGCGTGCTTTAGCTAATGCATTTTCTAGGAAGGTAAAGAAAGGTTCTTCGCACTCGGGTACGTTGAGTATTGATTGTGGGATGATTTCAATTTTTAGTGGTGAAAGTATGTGTTGAATTTCACGCAACTTACCTTTGTTGCCTGTAGCAATGACTAGTTTGCTAAACACTTAACACCTCATTTTGTTTCGCGATGAGTTGCGTAATGCCCAGTGCAGCTAAATCCAGCATGGCGTCCATCGCATGACGGCTAAATGGGTCGCCTTCAGCGGTGCCTTGAACTTCTACAAAGCCACCGTCAGCAGTCATGACAACGTTCATGTCAGTGTCGCAATCAGAGTCTTCAATATAGTCTAAATCAAGCACTGGCTGGCCTTTGTAAACACCTACTGAAATAGCCGCAATGGCTTGTATGAGAGGGCTTTCAGTAATTTTTCCACTGACTAATAAGGTAGAAATTGCGTCATGTAGCGCAACATACGCGCCTGTAATGCTAGCGGTACGCGTGCCACCATCAGCTTGAATAACATCGCAATCAATCTGAATGCTACGTTCGCCCAGTTTTTCTAAATCAATAATCGCTCGTAGTGAACGACCAATTAAGCGCTGGATTTCTTGAGTGCGCCCAGACTGCTTACCTTTAGCCGCCTCTCTATCCATGCGACTGCCCGTTGAACGAGGTAACATGCCATATTCTGCGGTTACCCAGCCCTGACCTTTGCCTTTTAAAAAGCTTGGTACGCGATCTTCTACGCTGGCGGTGCATAATACGTGAGTATCACCAAATTTCACCAGCACTGAGCCTTCTGCGTGCTTGGTGTAATGGCGAATAATTTCAACATTTCGTAATTGATTATGGGCGCGCTGACTTGGTCTATTATTGGTTTGCATGGTTGAAATCCTGATGAATTGTTTTATTTTGGCATGAAATCATGAGTATTTGATAACATTGCATTAATTTATTCATATTTCATCAGGAAGTATCCGTATGATTTTTAGCATGACAGGCTACGCCGCATTAGAACAATCTATAGAAAACGCTACTTTGTTATTAGAATTGCGTGCAGTTAATAGCCGTTATTTAGATTTACATTTTAAGTTAGATGAAAATTTAAAAAGCTTAGAACCGGCAATGCGTGAGCTTATTGGCGCACAATTAAGTCGCGGGAAAGTTGAATGTAAGCTAAATTTAATCCAGCGTACACAAGCCCATCAAGTTACCCAATTAGATGAAACTGTAATGCAGCAGTTGGCCACTATGCAAGCTAAAGTACTCACACATTTTCCACAAAGTCGTGAACTCAGTGTGGCAGATATATTGCGTTGGCCGGGCGTGTTGTTAAGTGACGCTTCAAGTTATAGCACGCTAGTGGATGACGTGAAAAAATTAGTTTTAGAAGGTTTGCAAGCACTTAATGATTCACGTGCTCGCGAGGGAGAAAAACTCAAGGCCTTAGTGCTAGAGCGATTGAGCCAGATTGAACTTTTAGTGGAAAAAGTAAAACCGCTATTACCTGCGCTGACTAAAGAGTATCAATCTAGGTTAGAAGTTAAATTACATGAAAATCTAATGAATATAGATCAGGAGCGCATTGCCCAAGAGCTAGTACTATTTGCCCAGCGTATTGATGTTGATGAAGAGCTTACTCGATTGACAGCTCATGTGAGTGAAGTAAAACGCATTTTAAGTAGTAGCGCTCCCGCAGGTAAACGCTTAGACTTTTTGATGCAAGAGTTAAATCGGGAAGCCAATACTTTAGGCTCAAAATCTGTTTCAGTGCAAACCACGCAAGTGTCGATGGAGCTAAAGGTGCTGATTGAACAAATGCGTGAACAAATCCAGAATATTGAATAGCAATGCATTTAAATAAGATCAATTTATAATAGAATGAACCTATGACTAACGGTAACCTTTTTATTGTCACTGCAGCATCAGGTGCAGGTAAAACCAGCCTGATTAAAGCTCTGTTGGCAGAAGATGCGCATTTAAAACTTTCGATTTCTCATACAACGCGCAATCCCAGACCTAGTGAAATCAACGGTGTAGATTATCACTTTGTGAATGATGCAACTTTTTTGCGTATGCTAGGAGAGGCTCAGTTTTTAGAGAGCGCTGAAGTCCATGGCGCGCGCTATGGAACTGCACAATCAACCGTAGAAGCGCTATTAAAACTTAGTTACGATGTCATTTTAGAGATAGATTGGCAAGGTGCGGCGCAAGTACGGCTTTTGTATCCAAAGGCGATTAGTATCTTTGTGTTACCCCCATCAATAGATACCTTGGAGCGCAGGCTTAATAGTCGTGGTCAAGATAGTGCAGAGGTCATTGCTAAACGAGTTGCGGCAGCGCGGACAGAAATGCGTCACGTGGGTGAGTTCGATTATGTTACAATTAACGATGATTTTGATGTTGCTTTGCAAGATATTCGAGCAATCGTTCGCTCGCATCGTCTGGCAGGCTCAGTTCAGATGCGGCGTTATGCTAGCTTGATTCAAACACTCACATAATTTAGTTAAGTTAAGCATTGTCATTAAAACGCTTAACTTTATAAATATTTTAATTTTAGCTAATACTTTTACTTTAGCTCATAACAGGAAAAACCATCATGGCACGTATTACGGTAGATGATTGCTTAGACAAAATCCCAAATCGCTTTGAATTGACTTTAGCGGCTGCTTATCGCGCACGTCAATTGCATAACGGTGCTGAACCGCTTATTAACGTACAGGGTTTGCGCGATAAATCAACAGTATTGGCTTTACGTGAAATTGCCGCCGGTAAAATAGGCGTGGATATTTTAAACCGCGGTTAATCCATAATTTTAGACCTGTAGTGACAACGACATGTCCAAAACCGCGATACCTCATAAAGCGGAATTATCGAACTCTACCTCAGCTAATTTAGCTTCAGCCTCCTTGCTGCCTGCGGACAGCGAGGGTTCGCCATTAAGTTTACGCCTTAAACAATACCTTAAGCCTCAAGATATCGCCCAAATTTGGGAGGGATTTCGCTATGCGGACCTTGCCCATCAAGGCGTGGTGCGAAAAACAGGTGAGCCCTATATTACACACCCAGTATCGGTAGCCTGTATATTGGCTGAATTGCATATGGACGTGCCTACGATTTTGGCCGCTTTATTGCATGATGTAGTGGAAGATACTGATGTCACTACGCATGATATTAAAGAGAAGTTTGGGCAGCAAGTAGCTGAACTGGTTGATGGTGTTACCAAGTTAGATAAAATCGAGTTCCAAAGTGCTAGTGTGGCGCAGGCTGAAAACTTCCGAAAAATGCTACTTGCTATGTCACAAGATGTACGTGTGATTTTAGTGAAATTGGCTGACAGATTGCATAATATGCAGACGTTAGATGCGATGAGGCCTGAGAAACAAAAGCTTATTGCTAAAGAAACGCTTGATATTTATGCACCAATTGCTAATCGATTGGGCCTTAATGCCATTTATCAAGAGCTTGAAGACTTGAGTTTTCAGTATCTACATCCCATGCGCTATAGCGCAATCTCAAATGCTGTGAAAGCAGCGCGCGGTAATCGTAAAGAAGTCGTCAGTAAAATACTTGAATCTATCAAACATCAGCTTGTTAGTATGAAAGTAGACGCTGAAGTTTCGGGACGAGAAAAACATCTTTACAGTATTTACAAGAAGATGACCGGAAAAATGACGGCATTCTCGCAAATTTACGACATTTATGGATTTCGTGTAATAGTAAAAGACTTAACTAGTTGCTATATTGCTTTAGGTGCTTTGCATACACTTTACAAGCCTATCGCTACTAAGTTTAAGGACTATATTGCGATTCCGAAGGCGAACGGTTATCAATCTTTACACACTACATTATTTGGCCCATTTGGTACGCCTATAGAGGTGCAAATTCGCAGTGTTGAGATGCACAACATCGCTGATGCTGGTGTTGCAGCGCATTGGCTTTATAAAGCTAGTGATGCGCAGTTAACAGCATTGCAACATAAAACGCATCAATGGTTGCAGCGTTTGTTAGAAATTCAAAGCGATAGTGCCGATTCATTAGATTTTCTTGAGCACCTTAAAATTGATTTATTTCCCGATGAAGTTTATGTGTTTACCCCTAAAGGTAAAATATTAGCGTTACCAAAAGGTGCGACAGCGGTAGATTTTGCTTATGCTGTGCATTCAGGCATTGGTAATAGTTGTGTAGCAGTCCGTATTAATCAAGATTTAGCACCGCTGCGAACAGAGTTGCATAATGGTGACCATGTTGAAATTATCACTGGAGCACTCGCCAAACCTAATCCTGCATGGCTTAATTATGTGGTGACTGGTCGTGCCCGCGCCCATATTCGGCACTATTTAAAGTCACAGCAATCTACAGAGTCGGCGCACCTAGGCGAGCGCATGCTCAACCAAGCCTTGCGAGCTTTGCATGTTGAATCTAGTCAAATTACAGATGCGCATTGGCAAAAACTGATTCGTGATTACGGTCTTAAAAAGAAATCTGAAATTTTGACTGACATTGGGTTGGGTAAACGTCAAAACGTGATGGTGGCACATCAATTATTAGCCATGACAGATGAGAACTTAGAAAAACATACTAAGCTACCAGCTAAGTCGCTAGATACTATTACCATACATGGCACCGAAGGCATGGCTGTGCAATTTGCCCAATGCTGCAGGCCTATTCCAGGGGATCCTATTTTAGGCTTTATCAATAAAGACAAAGGTTTGGTGATTCACACGCATGATTGTCCTAGTGTCAGCAAATTCAAGTTGGATCCAGACAAATGGCTCGACGTTGAATGGGAACCAGAAAGTAAGCGATTATTCAAAACCAACCTCAATCTAACCGTGGCAAATCAGCCTGGTATGTTGGCTAAAATTGCTTCAGGCATCGCTGATGCAGGGTCTAATATTGATAATGTGAGTGTAGAAGAAGCTGATGGTAGTGCTTACGCTAATCTTTACTTTACCGTCCAAGTTAAAAATCGCGTCCACTTAGCAGATTTAATGCGTGGTTTACGTAAAATACCTGATGTGGTGAGAATTAATCGAGCTAAAGGTAATATTGCGAACCCTGTTAAAAAATCCTCTCAATAGCGTCACATGATCAACTTCACTGTAGGCCAGTACAAGTTCTGATTAACTAGCATGACCATGCTTTCCGAAATTAAAACTTTTAGCAAACCGCTTATTGCCAACTTAAATAAGCTTGGCATCCAGACTGTTCAAGCTTTATTACTGCATCTTCCATTGCGCTACATTGATGAAACTCACTTAACTGAGGTGCGTGATTTACGTGTTGGCGAGGCGGCGCAAGTAGAAGGAGAGATTGTATATGCCGAGGTTTCTTATAAGCCTCGCAAGGTTTTAATTGCTAGATTAGAAGATGCTACCGGTCAATTCACTTTAAGATTTCTACATTTTTACCCTAGCCAAATTGCCACACTTAAAGTGGGCAATAAGCTCAGAGTATATGGTGAAGTGCGTAGTGGGTATTATGGGTATGAAATGGTTCATCCTACCTGCAAAGCGGTGGGTGAAAGAACTTTTGTTGCAGAAACATTAACGCCTATTTATCCTACAGTGGCAGGGCTAACGCAAGGCGCTTTGCGTAAAGCAATCGACATTGCGCTAAAACAAAATGTTCTCAAAGAAACCTTGCCTGCAAATATCTACCAAAAATTTAAACTCCCTAGTTTTTCTTCAAGTCTGCAGGCCTTACACAATCCACCACCACATGTTGATTTACAAGCTTTAGAAAACAAAGCTACACCAGAATGGCAGCGCCTAGCATTTGATGAGTTGCTCGCACAACAGCTTTCTATGCGCAAGCACTATGCGCGTCGCCGTAGTGTCGATGCGCCAAAATTTTCGGCATCTAAACAATTAGTTTCTTCTTTACTAAAAACCCTGCCGTTTGTCTTAACTCAAGCACAACAAAAAGTAGCGGTCGAAATTGAGTTTGATTTAAGGCAACCACACCCCATGCAACGCCTTTTGCAAGGCGATGTGGGTAGCGGAAAAACTATTGTAGCTTGCATGGCTGCACTTCAAAGTATAGAAAGTGGCTGGCAAGTCGCGCTAATGGCACCTACAGAAATATTAGCAGAGCAACATTATCAAAAAATGTTGATATGGTTAACGCCATTGAATATTCAAATCGCCTGGCTTACCGGTGGGCAGTCAAAAAAAGATCGTGAATATGCGATGCGCGATATTTCGAATGGTAGTGCGCAGTTGATAGTTGGCACGCACGCTTTGTTTCAAGAGGCGGTGCAGTTTAAAAAACTAGGACTGGCGATTATCGATGAGCAACACCGTTTCGGTGTGCAGCAACGCTTAGCTTTGCGCCAAAAGGGTCAACCAGAACCCCATCAACTAATGATGACAGCAACGCCTATACCACGTACTTTATCTATGAGCTATTACGCCGATTTAGACGTTTCGGTGATTGATGAGTTGCCACCAGGGCGCACACCGATTGTGACTAAACTAGTATCAGATGCACGTCGAGATGAAATTTTACAGCGCGTACGAGAGTCTTGTGCAGAAGGTCATCAAGCCTACTGGGTGTGTCCGCTGATTGAGGAATCTGAAGCTTTGCAGTTAGCAACGGCAAATGACACTTACGTATTAATGCAGAACGAATTTCCAGAGTTAAAAATAGGATTAGTGCACGGTCGCATGAAGGCGGCAGAGAAACAATCTGTAATGGCAGCGTTTAGTGCGGGAGATTTGCAACTGCTGGTGGCGACAACGGTGATAGAAGTAGGCGTAGATGTGCCTAATGCTAGTTTAATGGTGATAGAGCACGCAGAACGTATGGGTTTGAGCCAGTTACATCAGTTGCGTGGTCGCGTCGGTCGTGGGGCCGCAAAAAGCACCTGTATCTTACTTTATCAAAACAAGTTATCTGAAACTGCACGTGCACGCTTGAAAGTAATTTATGAAACTAACGATGGTTTTGCTATTGCTCAGGCAGATCTTAATTTACGTGGACCAGGCGAATTCTTAGGTGTACGCCAAAGTGGTGTGCCAATGTTAAAAATTGCTGATTTGAATAGAGATGTAGAGCTGCTAGAAGCTGCTAGAGCAATAGCTGAAAAGCTATTAAAAGAGTATCCAGCAGAGGTAGAACAGCATTTGGATAGATGGATGGTAGGCGCCAGTCAATTAGTGAAGGTTTAATGTAATTATTTAAGCATTACATAATCTAAAGGCAAGTACCTTACTATATCAGTCGTTGTTAAATAAAGCGGCGCATCTTAAATTGCTCCGTTTATGTGGCATAATTTTTTACGTGAAAAATTCTTCTTCAAATTACCACCATTCAAAGCACATAAATCGGGCTAATTGGTTAAACAAACCGATGATGAGTGGTGGGTATTATCATTGGCTCGTAGATAAAGGTTCTTTGACAGCGCGGTTAAAGCAAAAATTCTCTGATTTTTTAGTAAAGCCTGTGCAATTGATTTACGCAAAACCTTTTTTGGATGAAGCCGCACCATTAACAATTTCAGTACGTAAAAATGCACTGATTCGAGAAGTCATGTTGATGGGCGATAAACAAGAACTGGTGTTTGCGCATAGCGTATTGCCACGCAGTAGCTTGCGTGGTGAATGGGTGGGTTTGAGTCGATTGGGTAATCGACCTTTAGGCGCCACCTTATTTGCTAATCCGCAAGTGAAGCGAACACCTTTAACTTATAAAAAGTTATATCCTCACCATGTGTTGTATCAGCATGCAACTAGTAGTATGAATGTCAGACATCCTTACTTATGGGCACGGCGTTCGGTATTTACTTTGAATTGCGCTAACATTATGGTTACTGAGGTATTTTTACCTCAGCTACTTGCGACATAATTTAAGTTTCTACATGCTTACACAAAAAATCATTCAAAAATTAGATGCATATGAGCGTTTAATGCGTTTAGATAAGCCTATCGGTATTTTATTGTTAATGTGGCCAACATTATGGGCCCTGCTGATTGCCGGCCAAGGTAAACCTGATTGGATTGTGGTGTTGATATTTGCCACGGGCACTGTATTAATGCGCAGCGCAGGTTGTGTGATGAATGATATTGCTGATAGTGAATATGATGGCTTGGTGGAACGTACGCAGCATCGGCCATTGGTCAATAATGAAGTAAGTAAGAAAGAAGCTTATATTTTGGCTATTGGCTTAAGTTTAGTCGCGTTTGCTCTGGTGTGTATGCTCAATACACTAACAATTAAATTGTCGGTAGTTGCTATGTTGCTTGCTGCTAGCTATCCATTTACCAAGCGTTTTTTATCTATCCCGCAAGCTTATTTGGGAATTGCATTTGGCTGGAGTATTCCAATGGCATTTGCTGCCATACTGGGCAATATTCCAGCTATTGCTTGGGTGTTATTGGTGGCAAATATATTTTGGGCAATTGCTTATGATACTGAGTACGCCATGGTCGATCGTGAAGATGATTTGAAAATTGGTATTAAATCATCAGCAATTACGTTTGGTCGTTTTGATGTTTTTGCAGTGATGATTTCATATGCGGTAACACTATTATTGCTAGTAGTTGTCGGCAAATGGCTGTTGCTAAGCACAGCCTATTATCTAGGTTTAGTGCTTGCTACAGGTTTTGCGGGGTATCATTACTTTTTGATTAGAGCGCGCGAAAAATCCAAGTGCTTCAAGGCATTTTTACATAACAATTGGTTTGGGTTATCTGTATTCGCTGGTCTGTCTAGCCATTATCTAATGGCATAATAAGATTATTATTGATCAGATTTTGGCTTTATATCTGACAAATCCCACTCGATATCATTTAGTTCGTTTTTCTTTTTAGGGCTGCTTGCTGCTTGAGTTTTCGCCTTACTTTTTAAAGCCTTTGGTGAGGTCGCTGAATCAGCATTTTGATCAAATTCAAGAGTCTGCACCTGCATTTCTGGAGATGCCGTTATTTCAATTTCTTCTGCTGGGGCAGTGAAGTTTATTTCTTCCGCTTCAAATGACTCATCAACCTCTAGTGCTGGGCTGTCGTATTCTGGGAGATTGAAGTCTATTGTTTCCAGTGCGTTATCTTCAGTAGATGTTGCCTCGGTCGCATCAAATTCAATGATGTTTTGTTTGCTGATAGGTGAAGTTTCTATGTCATCTACAGGCTGATTGTCAATAAGCGATGTTTCAGTTGTAGGGTTCTCAGCATCTAATTTAACCAAAGGGGAAGGCTGCATGAAAGTGCCCTGAGCCATTGGAAACGTATCTAAGTATTTAGCAATCATTTTTAAGAAGAATAAGTCGTCAAAAGCACCCTGCTCGATACCCCCTCTAGGTTGTGAGCGCTTGTTGTAGATAATGTCATTTAAAACCCCGGTGGCATGTTGTGAACCCCATGCGCCTTCTATGCGAGTGATGATATGTGGATAATCTTCAATCGATGCGACATGTTGTTCAGAGTCATCACCAAACTTTGCGGCCTTGATGTTAAAGTATTTGTTACATTCCACTACAGCTTCATCATAATTTGTTTCAGAACTTTCTTTGGCTAAAAGATTGAGTAACTTAAGCCAGATTTCAGGCGATTCTGCAGGGGCTTCACTTAAATGATTTTGTAAAAGTTGGATAGCAAGCGTGGGGCGTCCATGCTCAATAAACACATTTGCCTCATCAAGCACACTCTCGTGATCAAGTATTTCAAACGAGGTTACTGATTTAGCGCTATTGGAAATTGAACCTTGGTCTAATTGCTCATCAAAATCGTCTGTTGAAGGATTGGCTTCAAAGTTAAGGTCGGCAGGTTTAGAGGTGTCTCTGGGTGGATTAATCCCCGCTTCTGCATCAAACCATTCGGCAATTTCATTATTTGAGTGCTTAGTCAAAACTTTTCGGCGTAGCCATTCAATACCAGCTAAAGCGGCAATAACGGCCAGCGCAATCAGCAACATTTTCTGCCAGCTAGTAGTGTTATTTTCTTCTTTTGCTTTGGCCGCATCAGCGACCAACTGCATGTTGCGTTTTTGCAAACTTGTAATTTGTTTTTCTAAGTGCGTCAAACGATTGGTCATCACGGTCACTTCATCCGAGGTGTCTATAGTACTTGGTGAAGCGGCAACAGGCGGTGGTCTTGTAAAGTCAATTTCTGTGGCTAGTCGCAGAGATAAGCCTGCCTTGTCGTTGGGACTATTAGAGCTTCCGCCTGAAATTACTAAAAAAGGTTTGTCAGACGATTGCTGACTATTTGCCTGGATTGGGTGATTTTTGTTCTCTACTGCAGGGTTGGAGTTAGGCTTTGCCTTAAAAGTTTGTTTTCCCGTATAAGTGGAATTCAATTTCTCTTCAACTGAAGAGTTATCGTTAGTTTTTTTCTTTTTATAGGTTTTTTTGAATGCCAATTTGTCCGACGCTAATCCGTCGGTCTTTTCAGCTACTAACGATGAAGATTTTTTGTTCACAGACAGGTGGACTTCTTTTTTAGAAGAATCTGTATTGTCAGCCTTACTATAAGCTTCATCGTCTATCGAGATTTTTTCAATGATTTTGAATGGTGACGGGTCTAGCAACAAAACATAATCGTGGTTTACATTAGGGTCACATTGAAAAGCAAGACGTAGATTGATGATGGGTTCTGTCACAATGTCATTGGTGGTAATAATCAGCTGATGTCCAGTATTGTTGAACTGGAGTGTGACATTTGTTTTTTTGAATGCAGGAGTATCGCTAATGTCGATAGCAGAAAAGCAGTTGGAGTCTGTTGGCAGTTCAATGTCGGTGACAATGACTTTAACCAAAAGCTTCTCACCTAAATGAGATTTTAGTTCTACGTCACCTAAACCTACAGCCATGCTAAGGTTTGAGTAAATAAACAACAATAAAAGTGTAAAAAATCTCAAGGTGATGATAGTTCTTAAAGTTAACGTGGGTAAGTTAAATTTTATGCTGAAAATTATCTTAGGCAATCCTTAGATATATATTATTCACATCGTAGCATAACCCAGTTAAAACTATACAATTATGCTTGTTTCTTAAAGCGGAATGAGATGTATTCTTTGATTAACATTATTATGCATAATTATCTGTGTAATAATGTACGCAACGACATCAGATTTGCTGAATGAAGTTTCTAAATTCAGTGAATTTAAATAATTCATGAATATGCTGAACATAATGTTTGACAAAGAGCCCTTCTTCAGCATAAAATCCGCCTCTTAATTTTTTTAGCTCATAGTATTGATAAGACAATGAAAACCTTCTCAGCAAAATCACATGAAGTGAAGCGCGATTGGTTTGTGGTAGATGCCACAGACTTAGTGCTAGGCCGTTTAGCCAGTGCAGTTGCACACCGTTTACGTGGTAAACATAAAACTATTTATACGCCTCACGTTGATACAGGCGATTATATTGTCGTGATTAACGCAGACAAATTAAAAGTTACTGGTAACAAAGCTGATGGTAAGCTTTACCATAGCCATTCTGGTTATCCAGGTGGAATTAGTACAACCACTTTTGCAAAAATGCAAGACCGTTTTCCAGGCCGTGCTTTAGAAAAAGCAGTTAAAGGCATGTTACCTAAAGGACCTTTAGGTTACGCAATGATTAAAAAAATGAAGGTTTATGCAGGCGGTACGCATGAACACGCGGCACAACAACCGCAAGAATTGAAAATCTAAGGGTATAAAGATGATCGGTAAATATAATTATGGTACAGGCCGCCGCAAAAGCTCAGTAGCGCGCGTGTTTTTGAAAACAGGTAAAGGCAATATCGTTGTTAATGATAAGCCTGTTGATGAATATTTTTCACGCGTTACTGCACGTATGATTTTACGTCAACCACTTGAGTTGACTAACAATCTTGCTAGTTTTGATATTATGGTTAACGTCATTGGTGGCGGTGAATCTGGTCAAGCTGGTGCGGTGCGTCATGGTATTACACGTGCCTTGATTGACTTTGATGCAAACTTGAAAAGTGCGTTATCACAAGCGGGTTTTGTAACACGTGATGCACGTGAAGTTGAGCGTAAAAAAGTTGGTTTCCGTAAAGCGCGTCGTCGTAAACAATTCTCTAAACGTTAATGCTTCATATGCTTATGTTTGGCGGTTGAGGAACGAAAAGGTCGCTAACGCGGCCTTTTTTATTTTAGCCGCAATGTTAATGTGTAAAATTTGTTATGCTATGTTTGTTATGATGATGTAATGAGCGATCAAAAATTGACTAATAAAAAACTAAAAGTAGGTATTGTAGGTGGCACGGGATACACGGGCGTTGAACTGCTACGTCTATTGAGTATTCACCCAAACGTCGCGTTAACTGCCATTACTTCAAGGGGTGAAGCAGGATTGCCTGTGGCAGATATGTTTCCAAGTTTACGCGGCTATGTAGATTTAGTATTTACTGACCCAGCAAAAGCAAAGCTGAGTGAATGTGACGTGGTGTTTTTTGCTACGCCTAACGGTATCGCTATGCAGCAAACACGTGAATTGCTCAGTAAAGGTGTTCGGGTGATTGATTTGGCCGCAGATTTTCGGATTAAAGATATTCCAACTTGGGAAAAATGGTATGCCATGAAGCATGCGTGCCCAGAGCTGGTAGCACAGGCTGTCTATGGTTTGCCAGAAATGAACCGTGCGGCGATAAAAACGGCTCAGCTAGTCGCAAACCCAGGCTGCTATCCTACTGCTGTGCAATTGGGGTTTATGCCATTACTAAATGCTGGAGTAGTTGATACTGGTTATTTAATTGCCGATGCTAAATCAGGCGTTAGCGGTGCCGGCCGGAAAGCTGAAGTTCACAGTTTGTTCGCTGAATCTTCAGATAATTTTAAGGCTTATGGTGTAGCTGGTCATCGGCATTTGCCAGAAATTAGCCAAGGGTTAACTAATATGGCTAATGTTAAAGTGGGCTTCACTTTTGTACCGCATTTAACGCCCTTAATTCGTGGTATTCATGCTACTTTATATGCAAAGTTAACTAAACCTACGGATTTGCAAGCTTTGTTTGAAGATTGCTATGCTAATGAGCGATTTGTAGATGTGTTGCCAAAAGGTGCTCATCCAGAAACGCGGTCTGTGCGCGGGTCTAATATTTGTCGCATTGCAGTACACCAACCACAAGATAGCGATATAGTTGTCATACTGTCTGTCATTGATAACTTGGTTAAAGGTGCGGCAGGCCAGGCTGTGCAAAATATGAATATTATGTTCGATTTAGCTGAAAATACAGGGCTCGAAGTTGTTCCACTATTACCATAAGTTTTATGGGAAAAAACAATGAAGCCAGTAAGAAGAAGAATTCGTAGGCATTTTGGTTTAACAGCAAAGCAAGTGGCTGTAAGGTCTCAGAGGCCATGGTATTTTCAGTGGGGAGTTGCTGGATTATTTGTTGCTGCAGGCTACTTTATTGCCTACTGGCAATTTTCAGATAGTGAAAATTTGGGTGAGAAATTAAAGCAAACTACATTAGAGAATCAAAGCTTACAAACGAAGATAATCCAAGTTGAACGCCAGCTCCAAGTTGAACAAGCAGCGCAAAAGAATCTTGATAAAGACCTAAATCTTGTGCAAGATGAAAATATAAAAATTAAAGAAGATTTATTATTTTATAAAAATATGCTGGGCAATAAAAAACAGTTTAAGTAAGCCATGTTTATTAAATAAGAATTCATGCTAACAATCCAGATTAGGAATCAATATGTTTTTTAAGAAAAGTAATAGAGTGCAAAATAGCATTGATACACTTGTTGGCGTAGATACGCGCATAAATGGGGATGTTCATTTTTCAGGCGGTTTGCGTGTGGATGGTTCGATTTGCGGTAATGTAACTGAACCAAATGCAAGTCCAAGCACACTAATTTTAAGTGAGAATGGATCTATTGAAGGCGCAGTGACGGCCTCTAAAATTGTAATTAACGGCAAAGTGGTTGGTGCAGTAAAGGCTGGCCAATTTATTGAGCTGCAATCTAAGGCGCACATTACAGGAGATGTGCATTACAAATCATTAGAAATGCATACAGGCGCTGTAATTGAAGGTAAGCTGGTTTTTTTGGGAGACAACCCGCAAGTGTTAGAGGGTGCTGATAATTAGGTGCTAGTTTAAACATCGATTGACCTTGCCAAAACGCTGTAGCATAATGATTTTATTGAGAAATTTAGGAGTAACATAATGAACGCTGTAACTGAGATACAAAATGCTGATATAGAAGTTATGCCAGCACCGTTGGTTTTTACTGATAATGCCGCGAAAAAAGTGAAAGAGCTGATTGAAGAGGAAGGTTCGCCGGATCTTAAGCTTCGAGTATTTGTTAGTGGTGGAGGATGTTCAGGTTTTCAGTATGGTTTTACGTTTGAAGAAGAAGTAAATGATGACGATACGCAAGTGCAAAAAGACAGCGTAACATTACTAATTGACCCGATGAGCTTGCAGTATTTGATGGGCGCTGAGATTGATTATCAAGATAGTTTGCAAGGTTCACAATTTGTAATACGCAATCCACAAGCGACTACAACCTGTGGTTGCGGTTCTTCTTTTTCAGTTTAAGTGAACTAGATATAAAAAAGCCAAGCGATTCGCTTGGCTTTTTTGTTTTATAAATATAGCTTTTAGCGTTTATCAATAGGCACTAAATCTCTTCTGACGGATCCTGTATATAATTGCCTTGGGCGTCCGATTCTATGTTCCTCATCTGAAATCATTTCAGACCATTGCGCAATCCAGCCAGCAGTTCTGGCCATTGCAAAAATAGCAGTGAACATCGAATTGGGAATTCCCATCGCACGCATGACAATGCCGCTATAGAAATCGACATTAGGGTAAAGTTTTCGTGAAACAAAATACTCGTCTTCAAGCGCTATTTTTTCAAGTTCCATTGCCAGTTTAAACATGGGGTCGTTATTCAAACCGAGCTCCTCTAGCACCTCATGACAAGTAGTCCGCATAATTTTTGCGCGTGGATCCATATTGCGATATATGCGGTGACCAAAACCCATGAGTCGGAAAGTATCATTTTTGTCTTTGGCACGTTTAATAAATTCACCAATACGTGAAACATCGCCGATTTCTTCTAACATTGTCAGTGTAGCTTCATTCGCACCACCGTGTGCAGGGCCCCAAAGTGATGCAATGCCAGCTGAAATGCAAGCAAATGGGTTGGCGCCACTAGAGCCTACTAGACGAACAGTACTGGTTGAAGCATTTTGTTCATGATCTGCATGTAAAATTAAAATACGCTCAAATGCTTTGGACAATACTGGGTTAGGTTCGTATTTCTCACATGGCGTAGCAAACATCATGTGCATGAAGTTTTCAGCATAATTGAGGTGATTTTGTGGGTACATAAAAGGCTGACCCAAATTATATTTGTAACTCCATGCTGCAATCGTAGGCACTTTTGCGAGCAATCGATGTGCGGAAATTTCACGATGTTTTGCATCACGAATGTCCATCGCATCAAAATAAAATGCTGAAAGTGAGCCTACAACCCCCACCATGACGGCCATAGGGTGGGCATCACGTCTAAATCCGCGAAATATATTATTAAGCTGGTCGTGTAGCATCGTACTACCGTTGATGGTATTGGTGAATTGTTGTTTTTGTTCGGTATTAGGAAGCTCGCCATGTAAAAGCAAATAAGATACTTCCATGAAATTACAATGTTCCGCTAACTGCTCAATAGGATAGCCACGGTAATAGAGTAAGCCTTTTTCACCATCAATAAAGGTAATGTTAGAGTTACATGCCGCGGTAGACAAAAAGCCGGGGTCGTAAGTAAAAATGCCATGCTTACCTAGGTTGCGTATATCAATGACGTCATTACCTAGACTGCCAGAGAATATTGGTAATTCAATAGGTGTCGCACCATTGTCAAAAGTAATCGTAGCTTTGGTTGGTTTATTCATTTCAGTGAGTCTTGATGGATAGTCTTGATTGAGAACAATTATACTTTAAGGAAACGCTTATATGCATAATGATAAGTGCTTAGTTTTAGCGATTTATGTGATTGATTAGACCTTAATGCTGGTAAATGGCACCTAATATTCTTGCGCCCTCCGCACCAGTCACTTCTGCTAAATTAGCTGTTTTTTTAAGGATACATTGTTTGGCAAGCCATGCGAACGCGATCGCTTCTACCCAATCAACGCCAATGCCAAGACTTTCAGTACTGTCACACTTTGTGTCACCTAGTAAAGTTTGCAGATGTTGTATGAGTAAGTTGTTATGTGCCCCACCACCACACACATACACCTCGTCAAACGGACTGCAATATTGTCTTAGTGCATTGTAAATGGAGTGTGCTGTAAGTGCGACTAAGGTATGCGCAACATCTTGGGGGCGGAATGTAGAATCTTTTGGCACTTTTTGTTGCAACCACGCTTCATTAAATAAATCACGCCCAGTGCTTTTTGGAGGGGGCAAGGAAAAATAAGGCTCCGTTAGCATTTTAGATAGGAGCGATGCTACTACTTGCCCTGTGCTTGCCCAGTCACCATTTGCATCATAGCTTAAGTTTTTATGATGCTTGATCCAAGCGTCTATTAGCATATTGCCCGGACCAGAATCAAAACCGTATACGCGACCTGCTTGGCTTAAATCATTGGGTTCAGTGCCACCAAGGTAAGTAATGTTAGCGATGCCACCAATATTGATGATTGCTCTATTTATTTGCTTGTCAGCAAATACTGCTTGATGGAATGCCGGCACTAGTGGCGCACCTTGGCCACCTGCGGCAATGTCGCGACTTCTGAAGTCGGAGACTACGGTAATGCCAGTCAGCTCACTTAATAAGGCGGCATTGCCGATTTGCAAGGTGAAGCCTATACCATCTTTAAAACCTGGTCTATGTCTTATAGTTTGACCGTGACAGCCGATAGCTACAATTTTTTTGGGTGATAATTGAGCCTCAAAAAGTAATTGATTAACTGCTTCTGCATATATTTTTGCTAGCGCATTACTGATGATGGCAGTAGCTTCTAGTTCATTTTCTGTAGGGTGTTGTAACGCTAGAATTTCTGATTGCAAGCCAGAGGGGTATGCTAAAAAAAAGGTGCGTAATACCTGCGGTTGTTGTGTATCAAATTCGACTAACGCAACATCTACGCCATCAAGGCTAGTGCCAGACATTATTCCGATATAAAGAGCGCTAGTCATGCGTATCAATAATATTGATAAGGATTAAAGTTAATCTAAGGCAGCAATATTGCTAGTGCCTAGTAGCTTAAGCTGAGCAATCGATAGGTTGCTTATCGCATCGAAGGCTGGTTTATTTTCCATCGCAATTGGGTTGGCTTTAGGTAAAGAGACCGTCATAGGATCACGATGCTGCCCTTTTACTAAGAACTCATAGTGCAGATGAGGTCCTGTGCTTAAGCCTGTCATGCCGACAAATCCAATAATATCGCCTTGTGTAATCTTTTTGCCGCGGCGCAGCCCATCTGCAAAGCGTGACAAATGTCCATATACCGTAGTAATGCCGTTATCGTGCTTAAGTACAATCACATTACCATAGCCCCCTTTTTGACCTACAAAATCAACCGTAGCATCTCCAGAAGCTCTAATACGAGTACCAATAGGCGCAGCCATGTCGGTACCTTGATGTGCTTTCATATGTTGTAAGATGGGGTGAAAACGGGCCAGGCTGAAACCTGAACTAACGCGCGTGAATTCAAGTGGAGAGCGCAAAAATGACTTATGCAAGCTTTTGCCTTCAGGTGTGTAGTAAAGCATTTGTCCAGAGGCGTCTCGGTAACCAATTGCTTGAAAAGTTTTGCCATTGTTAACGAACTCAGCAGCCAGCACATCACCTGTTTTTACTAATTCACCTTGATCGTAGCTGCCCTCATAAATTACGTTAAAGTGGTCGCCGTGACGTAAATCTGAATTGAAATCAATTTCACTTTCAAACATTTCGGCTACCTGAATAGCAATGTCGTCAGGAATGTTGGCGTCATCAGTAGCGCCAAACAATGAACTTTTGATAATAGCTGACTTTAATATGGGGCGATTTTCAAGTTTGTGCAACACTTTGCTGGCACTATAGCCAGAGCTGGTTTGTTCGACGTTAATAAAAAGATCAGTATCTAATTGATATGCTAGAGCAATCAAATTGCCATCGCTATCAGTTTGTGCTTCGATGGTATGTCCAGGTTTTAATGAAGCAGCTATTTCATTAGCCATGACATCCTTACGAATAAAGTCAATTGCATCCTGATTATGAATATTTAAGCGAGATAGTAAGTTGTTTAAGGTGTCATCACGACGGATATGCTCTTTATTCCAAAAATGTTGTACAGCAACATTGGCAAGTGTGTTTTGAGTATTATCCAGAGCGATTTCTTCTACTTGAGTCACGGTAGCGATATTGCCTACTATGGCTTGTGGCGCTAAACCAAAAGCGGTATAAATGCCGAATAAAGGTAAGCAAGAAACAGCTAAAATCCAGCGTAATTTAAGCTTGCGCTCAGCTTTGTCATCGATTTGCGCTAAAATAGAAACTTGCTCAGAAGTTGGCGTTATATTTTCTTTAGCAAAATAATTAAATGTAGCGTTATGTTGATTAGGCTCGTTACTATCCACGGGCTGACCTTTATTGAAAGTGTAGTGCGATCGTGGATATTAACAGAAAACTCAATTAGAACAACCCAATGAACATTGGCTATTAATGTTTTCGGTAATGATTAAGGATAAAAATACGTGAATATCGACATCAATCAACAGCTCGCAATTATTAAGCGCGGCGCAGATGAGCTTTTAATTGAAGCAGAATTGGTAGAAAAGTTAAAAAAATCGGTGCCACTTAGAATTAAAGCGGGTTTTGATCCAACAGCACCAGATTTGCATTTAGGCCACACCGTTTTAATTAATAAGCTGCGTCAGTTTCAAGAGCTCGGGCATCATGTATTGTTTTTGATAGGCGACTTCACTGGCATGATTGGTGATCCAACCGGCAAAAGCACTACACGCCCGCCATTAACGGCAGACCAGGTGGCAGAAAACGCGAAGTCTTATACTGCGCAAGTATTTAAAATACTAAAGCCTGAGCAAACGGAAGTCGTATTCAATTCAAAATGGCTGAATGAGCTAGGTGCAGCTGGTATGTTGAAGCTCGCCGCCAGCCACACGGTTGCTCGTATGCTGGAGCGGGATGATTTTTCTAAGCGCTACAAGTCAAACCAACCGATTGCGATTCATGAATTTCTATACCCGCTATTACAGGGCTACGATTCGGTTGCTTTAAAAGCAGACGTTGAGTTGGGAGGCACTGATCAAAAATTTAATCTATTGATGGGCCGTGAGTTACAAAAACAAGCGGGGATGTCACAACAATGCGTACTTACTATGCCTCTACTTGAAGGCTTGGATGGCGTTAATAAGATGTCTAAGTCATTGGGTAATTACATTGGTATCGCCGAAGCGCCAGAAGTGATTTTTGCAAAAATTATGTCAATTTCGGATGAATTGATGTGGCGTTATATAGAGTTACTATCATTTGAATCATTAGAAACTGTTGCCAAGTGGAAAGCGGACGTGGCGGCAGGTAGCAACCCACGTGATACTAAAATAGGTTTCGCGCAAGAGATTGTAGCGCGCTTTCATAGTCAAGCCGATGCAGAAAAAGCGCTAGCAGACTTCCAAACTAGAGCTAAAGGCGGCATTCCCGATGACGTGCCTGAACTGAGCATCGAGATTGAATCTGAGAGTATTGGAATTGCGCAGTTACTTAAACTTGCGGGCTTAGTAGAAAGCACCTCGGAAGCTTATCGCGCCATTGAGCAAGGTGGAGTTAAGTTAGATAGTGAAAAAGTGAGTGATAAAAATTTACAATTAAATAGAGGGGTGACTGTGGTCGCTCAGGTAGGTAAACGTAAGTTCGCAAATGTAACAGTTTTGTAACACTACAATTTAGTGCTTGACCAAATTGGCAGGCTCTGTAAAATGCGCGCCTTCGTTAGCTAATTTGTTAATTAA
>SESD01000272.1_pt1 | contig 31986 bp, 33 predicted proteins | sample 3171411 | NCBI WGS metagenome assembly SESD01 (sample SAMN06051880, study PRJNA518727) | freshwater metagenome | biome: subpolar coniferous forest; feature: holomictic lake; material: water; isolation source: holomictic Lake 442, 16.5 m depth | place: Canada: near Kenora, Ontario | collected...
CACGTTCAGATCGGGGTGCTCGTTCACCACAGCCATTGCCTGCTCGGCGAGACGGGCCTTCGCCTCGGGCGACTGCACCGACTTGCCAGCCATCACGCGCTGCAATCGGAAACCCAAGAACGGCAGCGCAGAGTTCACAGCTGCCACCAGTGCCTCGGGGTCGCTGAGGCTCAGGTCGCCGGGATCTTGTCCGTCGGGGAACCGAGCCACCGCCACTTGCACTTGATACTTCTGCTCCCACTCGTAGAAACGCTCGGCTGCACCTTGGCCTGCTTTGTCGGCGTCGAACGCCAGCACCACACGGCTCGCAAACCGCTTGAGAATCTGCACGTGCTGCTCGGTGAGCGCCGTGCCACAGGTAGCCACAGCACGCTTCACGCCAGCGCGGTGAAAGCCAATGACATCGGTATAGCCCTCACACACAATGACCTGATCGTGAGCCACGATGTCGGCCTTGGCCCAATTGAGTCCGTAGAGCGTGCGGCTCTTCGCATAGATCGCGGTCTCGGGTGAGTTCTTGTACTTCGCTGGATCTTCTGAGCCCGGCAGAATTCGGCCGCCGAAAGCAACCGGGTCGCCGTTGTCAGCGAAAATGGGGAACAGCACTCGACCACGAAACGAATCTTGTAAACGACCGCGCTTGTTGGTGAACGCAAGCCCGGTGTCGCTGAGCAGATCGCCCGCAACACCGATGTTGTTGCTCATCACATCCCAATCGTCGGGCGCCCAACCGAGACGAAACGTGCGGGCAATATCGCCCGACAAACTGCGACGGCGCAGGTACTCGCGAGCTTCACGCGCATCGGGCGAGGTGAGCAGTCGTTGGTGATACCACTCGACCGCTTGCTCCATTGCCTCAATGAGCTTCTTGCGACGCAGACGCTCTTTGCTCTCGCCGCCGGTGGTGTACTGCAATTGGATTCCGACCTTGGTGGCCAACTGCTCGACCGCGCCGACAAAATCGGTGTGCTCAATCTCTTGCACGAACTTGAACACGTCGCCCGAAGCACCACAGCCGAAGCAGTGGTAGCGGCCCATCTCTTCGCGCACGGTGAACGAAGCGCTCTTCTCGGCATGAAACGGACACAAGCCGCTCCAGTTGCGGCCCACCTTGCGCAATGCAACGTAGGCCTGAACGATGTCGACGATAGAAACGGTGCTGCGCAGCCGCTCGATGTCTTCGTCCACGATTGCCATTGCGCCGAGGATACCCGGCGCCGGGACCGTGGGCGTTAGCGCTCTTGCGGTGGCGGCGGCTCTTCGGTGCCGATGAGCTCGATCTGATCTGCCACAGCCCCAGCACCACCGAAGCGCAACGATGCAAACACTGATACGGCAAGCACCAGCGCAATCACCCCCAACGACACTCCCCCAGGAATTTCGTACCAGTGCGCGATGATCATCTTGATACCGACGAACGCCAAGATCACCGCCAAGCCCTGCTGCAGATAGGTGAACCGGGCGTGCAGATCGGCGAGCAAGAAGTACAGCGCACGCAACCCCAAGATCGCGAAGGCGTTTGAGGTGAACACGATGAACTGCTCGCGACTCACCGCAAGCACCGCCGGCACTGAGTCGACAGCGAAGAGCACATCGGTGGTCTCGACCAACACCAACACGGCGAACAACGGCGTCGCTACCTTACGCCCGTCTACATGGGTAAACAGGTGCTGCCCATGAAGATTGGGAGTTGTGGGGACCAACTTCTTAATCGCTCGATAGACCACGTTCTCTTCGGGGTCCATCTCGTCGGGCCCGTTACGCAACAACTTGAACGCCGTGTAGAGCAGGAACGCACCAAAGATGTACAGCACCCATTCGAACCGGCGGATTAATGCCACGCCCGTAAAGATAAACACGGCCCGCAGCACCAAGGCTCCGAAGATGCCCCAAAACAACACACGGTGTTGATAGATCGCGGGCACAGCGAAGTAGGTGAAGATGAGCGCCCACACGAACACGTTGTCGATGGACAAGCTGTATTCAATGAGGTAGCCGCTGAAGTACTCACTGCCCGCGCGACCACCGAAGGCCACGAGAACGACAACGCCAAATGACACGCCCACTACGACCCACATCAAGGTCTCGAGAGCGGCGCGCCGTGTGGCCAACACCTTGGGCTCGCGATGGAGCACCAAGATGTCGAACAGCAACATGGCCGCGATCACCGCGAGCGTTGCCGCCCAGGCCCACATCGGAACCGCGATGTTGGCAAAGCGCGTCGCTGATTCGTCGGCGGTCAAAGCACCAAATGCAGAGTGCAGCATCAGATACCACCGCCGCGAATCATGACGAACTTCACGGATTCACGTTGCGTTTTCACAAGCCCTCGAAGCGAGGAATTACTTGGTGTCGTTCTTCGAGTTTGAGCCCGCAGCGTTGATCACAGCTTGCGCTGCGGCAAGACGAGCGATCGGCACGCGGAATGGGCTGCAGCTCACGTAGTCGAGACCGGCGTTGTAGAACAGCGTGATGCTCTCTGGATCGCCGCCGTGCTCGCCGCACACGCCAATTTTGAGGCCCTTCTTGGTGCTGCGACCGCGCTCGACGCCCATGCGCACGAGCTCGCCCACGCCACCTTGATCGATGGTCTCGAATGGGTTGCGCTTGAGCAGACCCTGCTCGAGATATGCCGGCATCATTCGACTCTCGACGTCGTCGCGGCTAAAGCCGAACGCCATCTGGGTGAGGTCGTTGGTGCCGAAGCTGAAGAAGTCGGCTTCTTCGGCGATCTCGTCGGCACGAATTGCTGCACGCGGCGTCTCGATCATCGTGCCGATGGTGACGTTGGGCTTGTTCTTCATGCCCTTGACGGCAAGGTCGATTTCGGTCTGCACCCAGCTACGAGCCAATGCAAGCTCTTCACGGGTAACCGTAAGCGGAATCATGACCTCGACGATTGGGTTGTGGCCCTGTGCCCGCAACGATGCAGCAGCGGCCATTAGCGCACGCACTTGCATGGCATACAGACCTGGCTTCACAACGCCGAGGCGCACACCGCGTGTGCCGATCATTGGGTTGTGCTCGGCCCACTCTTCGGCGGCCTTGAGTTCGGCCTTCTCACGCTTATTAAGACCAGTGGTGGCGGCCTTAATGCGCAGCTCTTCGACCGACGGCAAGAACTCGTGCAGCGGCGGATCGAGCAAGCGAACCGTTACTGGAAGACCATCCATGGCCAACAGAATCTCTTCGAAGTCGATCTGCTGCACGCGGCCGAGGTCGGCCAATGCAGCGAGTTCCTCTTCGGGAGTGTCGGCGAGAATCATCTCGCGAACCACTGGCAAACGGTCGGCGGCCAAGAACATGTGCTCGGTACGGCACAGGCCGATGCCCTCAGCGCCGAGGTTACGCGCGTTGGTGGCGTCTTCGCCTGTGTCGGCGTTGGCGCGAACGCCAAGCTTGCCCTTGCGAACCACATCGGCCCACTCAAGGATGGTGTTGAACTCGGCTGGTGGCTCGGCGGCCGCCAACTCCATTGCGCCAACAATCACTTCGCCGGTGGTGCCGTCGAGGCTGATGACATCGCCTTCTTTGACAACAACAGCGCCGACGGAGAACTTCTTGCCATCGATCTTGATGGCGTCGGCACCCACGATTGCAGGCGTACCCCAACCGCGTGCCACAACGGCTGCGTGACTCACCAGGCCTCCGCGAGCGGTGAGGATGCCTTGGCTGATCATCATGCCGTGCACGTCTTCGGGGCTGGTTTCGCTACGAACGAGGATGACCTTTTCGCCCCGCTCGTCGGCCTTCACTGCATCGTCGGCGGTGAAGTAGACCCTGCCCACAGCAGCACCCGGTGACGCAGCGAGACCCTTGGCCAACGCCTTGCCCTTGTGAGCGAACTGAGGATGCAACACCTGATCGAGATGCTCGGCAGCGACGCGGGTGATGGCCTCGGTGCGGCTGATCTTCCAGCGCTGATCGCCCTTGCCAGTGCCCTTGGTCATGTCGACGGCCATCTTCAGCGCAGCAGCACCGGTGCGCTTGCCGACTCGGGTCTGCAGCATCCACAACTTGCCCTGCTCGATGGTGAACTCGGTGTCGCACATGTCGGTGTAGTGACGCTCGAGACGCTCGAAGATGGTCATCAACTCGGCATGAAGTACTGGGAAGTGACCCTTCATGTGATCGAGATCTTCGGTATTGCGAATACCGGCTACCACATCTTCGCCTTGGGCGTTGATGAGGAAGTCGCCGTATGGCTTGTTCTCACCAGTGGCTGCGTTGCGGGTGAAGCCAACGCCGGTTCCGCTGTTCTGGTCCCGGTTACCGAACACCATGACCTGCACGTTTACTGCGGTGCCGAGTTCGTGGCTGATGCGCTCGCGAACACGGTAGGCAATGGCGCGAGCACCATTCCAGCTCGTGAACACGGCCTCAACCGCGCCACGCAACTGCTTCACGGGATCTTGTGGGAACGCCTTGCCGGTGGCCTCTTTCACAATGGCCTTATACGACTGGCACAGCGCCTTGAGCGCAGCGGCTGGAATCTCGGCATCGGTCTTCACGCCGGCCGACTTCTTCGCGGCTTCAAGTTCGTGCTCGAACGGCTCGCCCGACACGTTGAGCACGATGCGGCCGTACATCGCGATGAAGCGACGGTAGCTGTCGTACGCGAAACGCTCGTCGCTTGTTACGCGGGCCAGACCCTTGACGCTCTTGTCGTTGAGACCAAGGTTCAAGACGGTGTCCATCATGCCCGGCATTGAGAATTTGGCGCCCGAGCGAACACTCACGAGCAACGGATCGTCGGCATCGCCGAGATTGCGCTTCATCGTTGCTTCGAGCTTGGCCACTTGCGTGGCGATCTCGGCATCGAGGCTCTTCGGCCACCCACCGTGCATGTACGCACGACAGGCGTCGGTGCTGATGGTGAAACCCGGCGGCACCGGCAGTTTCAACACACTGGTCATCTCAGCGAGGTTGGCGCCCTTTCCGCCGAGGAGGTCTTTGTACTCCATGGGGGGACGGCGATGTTTGTGGGAGAAAGCGTAGACATACGACACGGGGATGAAGTGTAGAAGATCGAGCTACGAACACGGGAGATACGCAGCGGATTACCACCCACGGAGCCCCAGAACTGACCTGCGCGCTCGAATACCGAGGCTTGAGTCGTAGGCTCGCAGGATGAGCACCGCTCCAAGCCTGCGCATCTTCGGTTTCCCCGTCGACATCCGTCCCGGCTTCGTGATGCTGCTGGGGTTGTTTGTCTTTTTGAATCCGGGCGAGGTGGGCCTATGGCTTGCCGCATGCGTTGGAATCTTCACCCTCATCCACGAACTCGGTCACGCATTCGCGGCTCGTGCCACCGGCGCCGAAGCCAGCATTGCACTCGACTTCTTGGCGGGTTACGCATCGTTTCAACCCACTCGGGCGCTCAAGCGTTGGGAACGCGCCGGCATCTCTATGGCCGGCCCAGGGGTGCAGATTCTGTTGGGCGTCATCGTGCTCGCGGCATTGGGCACCAGCCCGTTCGATGTCGACTACATCCGCAGCACCGCACCAACGTTGGCGGTCTGGTGGGCCGGACCCATCATTGGCCTCGTGAACCTCTTGCCAATCTTGCCGCTTGATGGCGGCAACATTGTGATGAGCGGCCTCGACGCCATCATTCCCGGCCGCGCTCGAATAGCGATGATCTACTTCAGCATTGCGGTCACCTCGGGCGCAGTCGTTGTGCTCGCTCTCGGCGACCATCCAATCGGACCGTTCTTTTTGATCTTCCCGCTGCTCACCCAGCTACAAATGCTGCAACATCGCAAAACGCAGACTGCGCTCGATCAGCACGGCAGTTGGCAGCGATGGGCCATCAGCGCCGAACGCGATGCGTGGACCACTGGCAAACCAGGCACCTTTCCTCCGGGCATGAACGTGTCGCCGTGGTTCCGCGCCGCCGAGCTCGCACGCGTGGGCAAACTCGACGAAGCCTCGCGTTTACTCACCGACGACTTCACGGCACGCCAGAGCGCAAACTGGATGGCGCCAGATGCTGCGAGTCCCGAAGAGCTCGCCGCGCTCGTCGGGTTGTTGCCACAGCCATTGCCCACCGGTAACGCCTACAGCGAATACGTGTTGGCTACCGCGCTCGTGCGGCTCGGTCAGTTCGATCTCGCTGCTCGATACGCAGCCGACCTGTACCGGCGCTCGCCGGGCACGATGCCCGCAGTGGTTGTGGCGCAATGCGCTGCCGCACTCAACGACAATGAGCTCGCCGTGAAATGGTTGCAGGCCGCCTTTGCAAGCGGCACCAACCTCGACAATCTCGCCGAGGCAATCGATCAGCTTCCCGAGTTTGTGCGCCTGCGCGATCATCCCGAGATCGCCGCACTGCGCAGCGAGCTTGCGCTAACCCTCTGAGGATCGGGCAGCCAGCACCGTCACATCGTGGCCGAGCACCTGCACTACATCGCTTGGCTGCACCGAGCGAGCAATCGACGCGAGCGCCATCCATTCCCCTGAATCGGGCTGCTGGGCCGAGCTCGTGATGCGGCCAACCACCGCTGCTGCGTGAGTGACCTCGTCGCCGACATTGAGCGGCGTTGAACTCTGCATGCGCCGCACGAACCGAGGCGCCTGCGATCCGCGGCTATCCATGCGCTCGACGAGCTCTTGGCCGGGATAGCAACCCTTGGTGAAGTTCACGGCCTGGGCCACAACGCCGGTCTCGGCTGGGATGGTGGCGTCGGTGATCTCGCTGCCCATCGCTGGCCACCCGGCACCGATGCGGGCAAGCTCAAGCTCGGCCAACGAACCCTCACGCACGCCTGCGGGCGCTTGCGGGTCGGGTCCGATGAGATCGTATGCATCGGTCGCACCCCACGCAGGCACACCGTGAGCGACGCTCTCGGTTGCGTGACGCACCGAGATGCAGCGCCACTGCACCGCAGCGATATCTACCTTGACGCGGATTTTGAACCGATTGAGACGCGCCATCAACGGCTCGCCGTAGCCATGGTCTGTGTCGATCACGAACTCTTGATCGGCCACGCGGGCGATACGAATGAGCGCATCGATTTTGCCGACGGGCTGCAAGACAAAGCTGTAGGCCGATGCGCCGACCGCGAGGCCGCGTATGTCTTGGCTGATCTGGCTCTGCAAATAGGTGAGCGAATCGTCGCCCGATACGTGCACGACATCACGATGTACTTCAGTCCAAAAGGCAGTCACGTGTTTAGTGTGGCGCGCGATCACTCATTGTCGTCGCCTTGTGCTCAGACTTAGGCGACTGTTCCTTGTTCGCGCCGCCGTGCGGTCATGCGGCGAGCAGCAGGGATAGCGGCCAAGAACGCAGATGCCTTGTTCGCGCACTCGAGGTCTTCTTCTTCGGGAATCGAGTCGGCAACGATGCCTGCGCCCGCCTGCAGATGAGCCCCGTGCGAACTGACGAACATTGTGCGAATGGCCAGCGCGGTATCGAGGTTGCCGCTGAAGTCGATGTAGCCCACCACACCGGCGTATGGCCCACGCTTCACTGGCTCGAGCGAATCGATGATCTCCATCGCACGAACCTTGGGGGCGCCGCTGACCGTGCCCGCAGGCAGTGTTGCGCGCAACACATCGATGGGCGACTTGCCGGCCACCAGCGAACCAGACACCTCAGAGGTGAGGTGCATCACGTGGCTGTACTTCTCGAGGGTCATCAGTTCGTCGACATGCACTGTGCCGAACTTGGAGACGCGGCCCACATCGTTGCGGGCCAGGTCGACCAGCATGATGTGCTCGGCGATCTCTTTCGGGTTCTCGCGCAACTCGCCAGCCATGCGCCGATCGTGTTCTTCGTCGCGGCCTCGACGACGTGTGCCAGCAATAGGACGAGACACGACCTTGCCCTGCAACAACTGAACCATCGGCTCGGGCGACGAGCCCACCAAGGTCATCTCCGGATGACGCAAGAAGTACATATACGGACTCGGGTTGATCTGGCGAAGCACGCGATACACGTCGAACGGATCGGCCTGAAGATCGATATCGAAGCGCTGCGACAACACCACCTGAAACACGTCGCCCGCGAGGATGTGCTCCTTGGCCACTTCGACCGCCTGTTGGTACTGACCGTTCGGCATCGACGAAGTCATCGCTGGCAACGCCTCACCTGGCTCGGGCGGTGAAACCGGCGCATAGGCCAACGGTCGCGCAAGGTCGTTAACCGATTGCTGCACGCGTTGTGCAGCCGAGTCGTAGGCGGCATCGAGTTCGGCGGCATTGAGGTTGAGCACCGGCACGCTCTCGATGAGGTACACACGCTGACGCCAATGATCGAACGCCGCGAGCGAACCAATCACGCTCATCACCGCATCGGGCATGCCGCGGTCGTCGGTTGCAGCGTTGGGCAGGTTCTCAACTTCGCGAATGACGTCGTAACCCAAAAAGCCCATCAACCCGCCCTGAAGCGGCGGCAGGTCGGGGAAGAGCGGTGCCTTGTAGTGCTTCAGGATGCCTTCGAGCGCAGCGAGGATGCCGTTGTCGAGTGGCACGTCGGCGGGCAGCGAACCTTCGACGGTGATGGTGCCGTTACGCAGCAACATCGAGGCCTGCGGCGAACGACCAACGAACGAATAACGACTCCAGCGTTCGGCGTGCTCGACCGACTCGAGCAAGAACCCGTTGCCATCGCCGACCAATTTCACATACGCGGCCACAGGGGTTTCAAGGTCGGCCAACAGCTCGGTCCACACCGGCAACACGGTGTGCTCGGCAGCGAGCGCGTGGAACTCTTCACGCGTGGGACGCAGGCGGAAATCGCTCATCGTTACTCAGTCCTGCGCGCCGAAGCGGCGGAAGAAACAGCTATACGCACCGGTATGACAGGCGCCGTTGCCTTCTTGCTCAACCTTGAACAGCAACACATCGGCGTCGCAGTCGTAGAAGGCCTCACGCACAAACTGACGATCGCCACTGGTATCGCCCTTGCGCCACACCTCTTGGCGGCTGCGGCTCCAATAGACCATGCGTCCCTCGGTGAAGGTCATCTGCAAGGTCTCACGGTTCATCCACGCAACCATCAACACGTCTTTGGTGTTGATGTCTTGAGCGATAACCGGCACCAGACCGGCGGCATCGAATTTCACCGCAGCGAGTTGGTCTGAAGTGGCGTCGATCGGTACTCCGGTTGGCATCCGGCCATGTTAGATGCGAACGCCGCAACTCGCCTGATCGATTAGATGTAGAGGCCTGTGCTGCTCTCGTTGCGCGAGGCTGCAACCGCATGCAGATCTCGCTCGCGCAACATGATGTAGTCCTTGCCGCCCACCTCGACCTCGTAGCGATCGTCGGGGCTGAACAACACGCGGTCGCCAACTTCGGCGCTGCGCACATTCTGTCCGAGGGCCACAACTTCGGCCCAGACCAAACGCTTGGCTAATTGAGCAGTAGCCGGAATGAGGATGCCGCCCATCGTGCGACGCTCGGAATCTTTGTCGGGAATGTGCACCAAGAGACGGTCGTTCAGCATCTTGATCGGGAGCTTGGTGTCTTCGTCGGCCACAGCACGACGGTACCGTCTGGGGCGTGCGGATTGAAACTGTGATGCTCGAGGCGCTCGACGGCGCTCAGGTAGAAGCCGATCTTGTTCGGGTCGATGACGCCCGCGGCGCTGTGGTGCTTGCGCATCCACATCCGCTGTTCGGCGGCGACCGGTTTAACCCGGTGATCGACGCCTTGTTCAACGCACTGGTCGACATCGGCTTCACCACACTTCGCTTCGACTTTCGCGGAGTGAACAACTCATCGGGCAGCCACGATGGCGGCGACAGCGAACGCCTCGACATCGTTGCTGCGATCGAGCTGCTCGAGGTCATCGACCCCGATGCGCCCATCTGGTTGGTGGGCTATTCGTTCGGCGCGTTCGTGTCGCTTAACGTCGTGGACCCGCGCGTTGCCGGATGGGTTGGCGTCGCTCCCCCGCTGGCCGCAATGAACGCTCGTTGCGTGGCCGACAGCGATCACCGAACCAAGCTGCTGCTGGTTCCAGAGCACGATCAGTACAGCACCCCGGCAGCCACCGCCGACTTCACGGCATCGTGGGTGTCGTGCACGCAGAGCACTGTGGCGATGGCCGATCACTTTCTCAATGGCCGGCTCGACGTGGTAGCCGAAGCCGTGTGCGCCCACCTTGAGGCGAGCACGTGACCGCCAACGATCAGCTTGATCGCCTGCAGAGCCACGACGACATCCGTCAGCTCATCGCCCGTTACTGCTGGGCGCTCGACACGCTTGATCGCGAGTTGTTCAACACCGTGTTCACCCCCGACGCAACCGCCCGCCTTGGCCGCGGCACCCAGCACGGACCCGACGAAATGTGGGCGTTGATCCACAGCGTGTTGGCAACGCTCGACCTCAGCCAGCACTTGGTCGGCTCTCAGCTCATCGACCTGCACGCCGAGGGCTCGACGGCCACAAGTCGTTGCCACTTCCACGCGCAGCATGTGCGCGCATCAGCCGAAGGAGGCTCGCAGTACGTAATCGCTGGCCGATACGACGACCAGTTGGTGCGCACCAGCCACGGCTGGCGAATCGCCCACCGCAAGCTGACCATGTTGTGGACCACCGGCAATGCGGCCGTGATCGGCGCCTGAGCGACGCCTATTTGGCGATGGCCGCGTCGACGCGCTGCTTGAGTTCGGGGGTGAATACCTCGAGCACTTCGAGCGCACCCATGTTGTCGACAACCTGCGACGCACGGCTTGCGCCCGTGATCACGGTGGTGACATTGGGGTTCGAGGCGCACCATGCAATGGCCAACTGAGCCATCGTGCAGCCGATCTCTTCGGCGATGGGGCGCAGGCGCTCGACGCGGTCGACCTCGGCCTGATCGGTGAGGCGCTTGGCCAACCAGCCATAGCCAGGCAACGCCGCGCGACTGTCTTCGGGCACGCCGTCGCGGTACTTGCCGGTGAGCAAACCAGACGCAAGCGGGCTCCAAATTGTGGTGCCCAAACCAATGTCTGAGTAAAGCCGAGCGAACTCGACCTCGACCTTACGACGCTCCATCATGTTGTACTGCGGCTGCTCCATCACTGGCTTGTGAAGGTGATGACGCTCGGCGATCTCGTACGCGGCACGGATCTCGTCGGCAGTCCATTCGCTGGTGCCCCAGTAGAGAACCTTGCCGCGCTCGATGAGGTCGTGCATCGCCCACACAGTTTCTTCGATAGGCGTGTTGGGGTCGGCGCGATGGCAGAACAACAAGTCGATGAAGTCGACACGCAAACGATCGAGACAACCTTCGATCGAGTGATGCAGGTACTTGCGGTTGAGTGTGTTCGACATGTTCGGCATGTTGCCGTCGATGCCCCAGAACACTTTGGTGGAGAGCACGTAGCTCTGACGCTTCCAGCCCAACTCTTCGATCACGCGGCCCATGATGGCTTCGCTCTCGCCGCCCGCGTAGGCCTCGGCGTTGTCGTAGAAGTTGCAGCCGGCATCGTGCGCGGCCTGCATGCATTCGAGCGCTGTGTCGTCTTTGAGTTGGTTGTCGAACGTGACCCACGATCCGAACGAGAGGACCGACAACTGCAGACCTGAGCGACCAAGCCGACGAAATGGCATCTTTGTTTGAGGCATACCGTGACCGTACAGCGAGATCAGCCGGGAGGGCGAACAGTGACCCCTGCGGCGATGAGCGCCCGCTTGGCGTCGGCGATGGTGAACTCGCCGAAGTGAAAGATCGAGGCCGCAAGCACTGCATCGGCGTGGCCATTGACGATGCCATCTACCAGATGTTGCAGATTGCCAACGCCACCGCTGGCGATGACCGCCACGTTGACCGAGTCGGCGATGGTTCGCGTGAGGTTGTTCTCGAAGCCTTCGCGTGTGCCGTCGCGATCCATTGAGGTGAGCAAAATCTCGCCAGCGCCTAACGCCGTTGCCTGCTGTGCCCACTCGACGGCGTCGCGACCGGTTGGGGTACGGCCGCCATGCAAGAACACTTCCCAACCACCAGCAGCATTGGCTCGAGCGTCTACGGCACAAACCACACACTGCGAGCCAAACTCTGCGGCGATCTCGGCAATCAGCTCGGGACGCTCGAACGCAGCGGTGTTCACGCTGACCTTGTCGGCCCCGGCGCGCAACATGCGTCGCGCATCTTCGACGCTGCGAATGCCGCCGCCGACAGTGAACGGAATGAACACTTGCTCGGCCACGCGGCGAACCACATCGACCATGGTCTCGCGGCCATCGGACGACGCAGTGATGTCGAGAAACACCAACTCGTCGGCGCCTTCGTTGTCGTATCGAGCGGCGAGTTCAACTGGGTCTCCGGCGTCGCGCAGACCAACAAAGTTGACGCCCTTCACGACGCGCCCGTTAGTGACATCGAGGCACGGGATGACGCGTGCGACTTTCATTCTGCGGCCGCCTTCACGAAGTTGGCGAGCAACGCAAGGCCCGACGTACCCGACTTCTCAGGATGAAACTGCGTGGCGAACACGTTGCCATTGCGGAACGCAGCATTGAGTTCGGTGCCGTATTCGACGGTGGCGGCCACCATCGATGGGTCGTTGGGAACACCATGCAGCGAATGCACAAAGTACATCCACGAGTCGTTGCCCAAACCGGCAAGCATCGCGTCGTCAGAGCGAGCGATGCGCAATTTGTTCCATTGCATCTGCGGGCGTTTCACACCAGCAGGAATCCAGCGCACCACGCCGGGGAGCACGCCCAGTCCGGTTGCATCGGCGGTCTCTTCGCTGGAGTCGAACAACATCTGCATTCCTACGCAGATACCGAGGAACGGGCGGCCCGAGGCAACTGCGTCGTGCACGCTGTCTTCGAGATTGGCGGCACGAAGCGCGTTCATACACGCCCCAAACGCACCAACGCCAGGAAGCACCACAGCATCGGCATTGCGAATAAACCCAGGGTCGACGCTGAGCGACGCATCGCCACCGACGCGCTGCAGCGCCTTCTCAGCGGAACGCAGATTGCCGATGCCGTAGTCGAGCACAGCAATCACCGGACGACGTGATGTCACAACACACCCTTGGTAGAGGGCAGCGATGAGCCCTCAATGCGCACGGCGTCGCGGAGGCAACGCGCCAAGCCTTTGAACGCGGCTTCGATGATGTGATGCGCGTTGGTTCCGCGCCGCAACGACACGTGCAGGGTGATACCTGCGGCGGTGGCAAAGCTGCTGATTGCGTGCTCGGCTAACTGCGGATCGAACGCCGGATTGCCAAGCGGCAGGCACTCGAGCGTGGGCACATCCCAGACCATAAACGGACGCCCAGAGAGGTCGAGCGCAACTTCGACGAGCGCTTCATCGAGTGGATACAACCCACTTGCAAAACGGCGCACGCCAACCTTGTCGCCAACCGCTTCACGGAATGCCTCGCCAAGGGTGATGGCCACATCTTCGACGGTGTGATGGGTATCGATGTGTAGATCACCAATGGCCTGAATGGTGAGATCGAAACCGCCATGGCGACCAAGCTGATCGAGCATGTGGTCATAGAACGGAATGCCGGTTGAGATGTTGGTGACACCGGTGCCGTCGAGGTCGATCGACATGTCGATCGAGGTCTCCTTGGTCTTGCGAACACGGCTTGCTGTGCGAGTCATGCCAGAACCTCCTGCAGTGCGGCGAGAAATGCGTCGTTCTCTTCGGGCGTACCCACGGTGACCCGCAGACAGTTTTCGAGTCGTGGCCATCCGCTGCAATCGCGGACCAACACGCTGCGGTCGACGAGACGTTGCCAGACATCTCGTCCGGCAAGTGAAGTAGGCCTGAACAGAATGAAGTTTGCGCCACTGGGCCACGAGCGCACCGGCATCGAGGCGAATGCCGCCTGAATGCGTTCGCGCTCGGAGACGATGAGGTCGATGCGCGCCTGCATCTCGTTCACGTATTGCAGCGCGAGGCGGCCAGCGATCTGCTTGGCGGTATCGAGGTGATACGGCAAGATCACCTTGTCGAGTTCGGCCACCAACCAAGAAGGCCCAACGAGATATCCCAGCCGTGCGCCAGCCATCGACCATGTCTTACTAAACGTGCGACTGACCACCAACGGTGTTTCTTCGTCGATCAGATCGAGCGCAGTCCAGTCGGCGAATTGGCCATATGCCTCGTCGACTACAACGAGGCCGGGCGCCATCGCCATGACCTCGCGAACGTTTGCCTCTGGTTCGACCAAACCGGTTGGGTTATTGGGCGAACACAAAAAGGTGATGATCGGATTGCCGGTCTCGCATACTCGCCGCACCTCGGCAAGATCGAGCGTGAAGTCGTCGTTGCGCTCGCCTTCGATCACCGTGGCTCCGGTGAGCCGAGCGATGTGGGCATGCAACTGATACGTGGGCTCGAACGTAGCCACGGTTCTGCCGGGTCCGGCGTATGTGAGCAGCAGCGTTTGCAAGACCTCGTTGGAGCCGTTGGCCACGAACACTTGGCTCGCATCGACACCGTGTAGGGCAGCAATGGCAGCGCGAAGTTCGGTGGCTGCGCGGTCGGGATAGCGATGCCACTCGATGCGTGAGGCCTCGGCGGCGAACGCATCGCTCCACGCCGCAGGAGGTGGTGTGGGTGATTCGTTGGTGTTGAGACGCACACGAACCGACACTTGCGGCGAGTGGTAGCCCTCGAGAGCCTTGAGATCATCACGAACAGCTATGCGAGCCACACGGGCAGGCTAGCGAGCATGCCGTTCAACACACGAACACATTGTTTGCAGCGATGCGTCGCGGATCGAGCCACTGCGTGCGCCAGAATGCCGACATGAGTTCTTCTTCGTCCGCCGAGATCAGCGTGATCGCCGATGGCATCAACATGTATCGGGCCCGGGTGGCGGGTCTGGCCGAACCGTTGATTGGCTCGCCGCAAGACGACTTGATCGCCGCGCTCTATGAGACCGAGCGAGCGTTACGCAACGCTCATCGAGCTATGCAACGAGCCATGAAGTTAGCCCGCTAAACAGCTCGCCCGCTGCGCATCTGCGTCACTATGGCGAAAAATGACAACGACCCCTTGCGGGGTCGCTGTGCTGTGAAGCCAGGCGGCGGATCCCGGCAACACCCACAAGCCAGATCGCGAGACCTACTTGGTGCGAACATTGTTGCACTGAGCAATCATCTGCGCAAGAAAAACCTCGACGCAATTTGCGCTGTGAAGGCCACTTTTCGGCGACTCGGCGGCTCGGCGGCTCGGCGGCTACTCGGTCTTGGTCTTTGTCGAAGCCGCGCGCTTGCGTGGCAGCAACGACGACGGACACATGTCTTCGAGCACGCACTCACCACACTTGGGCTTTTTGGCATCGCACACCCGGCGGCCATGCAAGATGACGCGCAAGCTGAAGTCGCCCCATTCGGCTGGCGGCAGGAACTCATTGAGCTCACGCTCAACCTTTACTGGGTCTTCCTGCTCGGTCAGGCCGAGTTTCCGGCTGAGTCGACCCACATGGGTGTCTACTGGCAGGCCCGGCAACTTGAACACAACGCTGCGCACCACGTTGCCGGTCTTTCGGCCAACGCCCGCCAGCGTGACCAGATCCTTCAGTTCGGTGGGAACCTCGCCGCCATATTGATCCACTAACGATTGCGCCATCGAGATGATGTTGCGGGTCTTTGCCTGGTAGAAGCCGGTGGAGTGGATCATCACCTCGACATCGGCGGGGTTGGCGCTTGCCAAATCGTGTGCGGTCGGATAGCGATCGAAGAGCGCTGGCGTGACCATGTTGACCCTCACGTCGGTGCACTGCGCCGCCATGATTGTGGCCACCAGCAACTCAAACGCATTGCGGTGATCAAGCTCACAAACAGCTTCGGGGTATTCGACGGTGAGGCGACGCGCCACTTCTTTGGCGCGGCCTTTGGGGGTACGGGGTGAACTCACGTCGGTCACCCTAGGGGCTTCCGTTCAGCAGATGGGGTGACGGGCTATCCTCACCCCGATGCAATCGATCGATGTTTCGGCGCACCTTGATGCGACGGCCGCATCGGCCGTGTTCGATCTCATCGGCCTCGCCGAGATCGCCGACGGATACCGCCCCGTGTCCGACCAGTTCTGGGTAGACCTCACCAGCGCGACCCGTGACGATCTACTCCGGATTCGGCTCACCGAATCAGGTTCCGAATCCGATTCCGCCACGCCGATCGCCTACGCGCAGGTGTCGCCCACCGCAACGTCGTGGTCAGTCGAGCTTGTGGTCCGACCCGATCGCCGCAGTGACCTCGAAGCGATCACCGGCACGATGATGGACGCCGCCATCACCGCAGCGAGCGCGAGCACTCGCGACCCAATTGAGCTGAGCTGGTTGGTCTACTCCCCCACCCCGACGCACGAAGCCATCGCAGAGCGCCTCGGTTTGGCCCCTCGCCGGCGGCTCTATCAAATGCGACGCACGCTGCCCACCAATCTCGATTTCACCCTGAGCACGCGTCCCTTCACGCCAGGGTCCGACGACGACGCATGGCTTCACGTGAACCGTCGCGCCTTTTCGTGGCATGCCGAACAAGGTCAGTGGACCCACGACACGCTCCACTCGCGAATGAGCGAGCCGTGGTTCGACCCCACCGGATTTCTGTTGCACGAACGAGACTCACGCCTCGCCGGTTTTTGCTGGACCAAGATCCATACCGACACAAACCCGGCGCTCGGCGAGATTTACGTCATCGCGGTCGACCCCGATTTTCACGGTCTCGGATTAGGAAGAGCCCTCACGCTGGCAGGCCTACACAACATGGCCGAGCGCGGCATCACCGTGGGCATGCTCTTCGTCGACGCCGACAACACCGGTGCAGTTGCGCTGTATACAAAGCTTGGTTTCGCGATTCACCGCGTGGACTGCATGTATCAAGGCACAATCGACTCCCACCCGAACCCTCAAGGAGATGCCCGATGAGCACCACAGAAGAACTCCCCCGCTGGGATGTCTCCGATGTGCATGAGTCGTTCGAGTCGCGCACATTTCTCGCAGCACGCGAACGTTGCGGCGCCGACACCGATCGACTCGAGGCGTTGTTCGAGCAGCACGGGATTCGCTCAGTAGAAACACGCGCAGTAACAGCCCACGATGGCACCGCTGCCGACGCAGTGATCTACGCGATCAACGAGTGGCAGCAGCAACTCGAAGAACTCTCCGTTTACGTCGAAGCCACCGTCTCGACAAACAGCTACGACGAGCAAGCTCAGGCCCTCGCCGACGAACTACAAACGCTGTACTCGCGTGGCAAGCCCTTGATGGCTCGCCTGGTCGACTGGGTCGCCGCACTTGGCGCCGAAGAACTTGCGACGGTCAGCCCGCAAGCCCACGAACATCTCGGCCCGCTCACCCGTTTGGCGGCTCGCGCCGAGCATCAGATGAGCGAGATCGAAGAAGGCCTCTACGCCGAACTCTCGCGGTCAGGTTCAGCGGCTTGGGGCCGTCTGCACTCAGACGTCACCTCGCAGTTACAAGCCGATGTGCACTCGGCCGATGGCCAGACCCAGCGTCTGCCGATGGCTGCCGTTCGCGGTCTCGCGACGCACGCTGATCCCGCCGTTCGTCAGGCGGCATACGACGCCGAGATGACCGCGTGGCCAACCGTTGCCGTCGTGTGTGCTGCAGCGCTCAACGGCGTCAAGGGCGAAGCCAACGTCGTCAACAGTCGTCGGCGCTGGGCTTCACCACTCGACGCATCGCTCTACGCAAACAGCGTGAGCCGCGCCACCTTCGATGCGATGCAAACAGCAGTGCAGTCAGCGCTTCCCGACTTTCATCGCTGGATGCGCGTCAAGTCTCGTTTGCATGGCCAACGCGGCGCGCTGCAATGGTGCGACCTGTTCGCTCCGTTGCCCTTCGCCCCAGCCTCAATCTCGTGGCAAGACGGCCTCGGCATCGTTCGCAACGCCTTCGCGTCATACGGCGGCACCTTGCACGGTCTCGTCGACCGCGCCATCGATGGCCGATGGATCGATGCCGAGCCACGCCAGGGCAAAAGCGGCGGGGCCTTTTGCGCCCCCTTCGTCGGTGATCGCTCGCTGGTCTTTCTCAACTGGACCGGCAGCGTCGATTCGGCGCAGACCACCGCTCACGAACTGGGTCACGCCTATCACAACACCCAACTGGCACATCGCACACCGCTGCAGCGACGCCTACCGATGGCGCTCGCCGAAACCGCCAGCATCTTCTGCGAAACGCTCGTGGTCGAAGAGGGCCTACAGCACCTTCAGGGCCACGATCGCCTGGCGTTACTCGACGTAGACCTGCAGGGTTCGGCTCAAGTAGTGGTCGACATCCACAGCCGCTTCTTATTTGAGACCGAGGTCTTTGCCCGCCGGCAGCGTCGCACGCTCGGAGTCACCGAACTCAATGAGTTGATGCTTGAAGCCCAGCTCACCGCATATGCAGACGGGCTCGACCAGAGCACCGCACATCCATATATGTGGGCGGTCAAGGGTCATTACTATGGCTCGCACTTCTACAACTGGCCCTACACCTATGGCCTGTTGTTCGGACTTGGCCTGTTTGCCCGCTACCAAGACGACCCAGATCGGTTCCGCGGCGGCTACGACGACCTGTTGTCTCGGGCTGGCATGAACAGCGCCGAAGAACTCGGCCAGTCGTTTGCACTCGATGTCAGCGATGTCGGGTTCTGGATGGCCAGCATCGACGTCTTACGCTCGCGCATCAACGAATACGAACGTCTCAGCGCAGAGTTGGGCCTCTGAACATGGCCGCCACTCGAACCCGCTACGACCTCACCCGCGCCGAACTCGGCGAGATGCTTGGCGGCGAACCACGCTTTCGAGTCGACCAGATCTGGAAGGGTCTGTACGAGCAGCTCAGCGAGCCCAGCGAACTGACCACGCTGCCCAAAGCGCTCCGTGCCCGGCTCGAAGCCGAGCTGCCCTCGGCGCTCACCACTGTTGTCGAACGCATCAACGACGACGGCGACACCGTGAAGTACCTCTTCGAACTTGATGGCGGCAGCCGCATCGAGACCGTGCTCATGCTGTACCCCGACCGAGTCACCGTGTGCGTCAGCAGCCAAGCCGGTTGTGCGATGGGGTGCGGGTTCTGCGCCACTGGTCAGGCCGGCTTCACCCGACAACTCACCGTCGGCGAGATCGTCGAGCAAGTGGTGCGCGCCTCACGCAAGGCACGCGAACTCAACCGCCGCTTAGCCAACGTGGTCTTCATGGGAATGGGCGAGCCGCTCGCCAACGAGCCAACGGTGTGGGCCGCTATCGAGCGCATCAACAACGACATCGGCCTCGGTGCCCGGCACATCACGGTGTCCACCGTGGGGCTCGTGCCCGGCATCAAGCGGGTCACCGAGTGGCCGATGCAAGTGAACTTGGCTGTGTCGCTGCACGCGGCCAACGACACCTTGCGCGACGACATGGTGCCCATCAACCGCCGCTACCCACTCGATGCGCTGATGGATGCGTGCGCCGATTACCTCGAAGCCAAGGGTCGCCGACTCAGCTTCGAGTGGGCGCTCATCGACGGCGTCAACGACCGCGACAGCGATGCGCGCGAGCTGGCCGCGCTGTGCCGCTCACTGCCTCTGGCAGCTCACGTGAACATCATTCCGCTCAATCCCACACCCGGATACCTCACGCGCGGCACTCCGATCTCACGCGTGCACAAGTTTCGCGATCGCCTCGAAGAGCTCGGCGTGAATGCAACGGTGCGCCGCAATCGTGGCACCGATATCGATGCCGCCTGCGGGCAGCTAGCGGCCGGGCAACCCGTACAACCCGTCAGCCTGGGTCGGCGTCCAAGTACTTCGGATTAGCCACCGCAAGCTTGTCGCGCACGCTCTGCCACACAGCGGCGCGGACAGCTTCTTGTACCTCAGCAGATGAGTCGGTTCGGTCGTCGCCCTCACGAATAGCGCGTGACAGTTCTTCGTCGCTACCAAAGCCCAACATCTGCAGCCGCTCGAGATGGCGCTCGGCTTGCTCGGGCCCGAGTTCGAGTTCGCGCTCGACCATGGAGAGCACCGTGATGGCCACCCGAGTATGAAACTGCAGGCGACCCGAGGTGCCCGCAAGCACATCGCGCTCAAGCCACTCACGCACGGACTCAACAAGTTGCTGAGCCGTTGGAACGTCGTGCGGCATCACCACTTCCCCTCGAGTGCCAAGAACAGATCGTGTTCGTTCTCGCACACGCGACGGCCGATGGCTGCCAATTCATGGCTACGAGCAATTCGACCGAGGTGCGATTGCGTTTGGATGATGCACATGATGCCCCACTTCAAGGTGCCGAGAACCTCCCACCATCGAACAACGTCGGCGTCAACCTCCACCTTGGCCGCACGCGCGTAGGCTTCGAAAAACTCGTCGTACTCACCGAGGCCGGCCACCGGTTTACGCACGCCGAAACGCCACGCCTTGACACACAGCCAGCCGAGGTCTTCCATCGGGTCGCCGATGTGAGCAAGCTCCCAATCGAGCACTGCTCGCAAGCCATCGGGGCCAACCATGATGTTGCCCAACCGAAAGTCGCCGTGCACGATGCACTGAGGGCCAACGGGCGGACGGTTCTGTTCGAGCCAGCGAAACACCAACTCAAACGTGGGGTGCGAGTACTTCAGCGCATCGAGCGCCTGACGGTACTGAACGACCTGATCGGTTGGCAACAGGCCCGGCGCCGCAGCGGGGTCGATGCTATGCAACCGCGCCAACGCCGCTGCGAAGTCTTGAGCAAGGTGGGTACGAGCATCGGCGAACTGATCATCGCGCAAGATCTTGCGGGCGATGGTCTCACCCTCGAAGTGGCTCAAGATCATGTACGCCGCGCCCAGATCGCTCTTGTCGGTGGACGCCTCAATCACTTCTGGCACCGGCACCCCGCCGGCTCGGGCGGCACGCAGCACTGCAAACTCGTTGCCCATGTCGCGAATGTCTCCGCCGCGTTGGCGCTGCAAAATCAGCATCCGCTCGTTGGCGCTGAATTGCCAGGTCTCGCGTGATGCACCGCCAGAAAGGCGGGACAGATGGGCAATTGCGGCACCACCAAGCACCACCGACAATGATGCTTCGAGTTCCTCGTTGGCCATGGGCCTAGGTTCGCATAACGCGCCGCTCGCGCTGCAACCGGCTGATCAGCAGTTGGCGCGAACCGTGGGATACGGGTTCACGGCCGGACCACCAAGTGGGTGAATCTCGAAGTGCAAGTGCGGCGTCGAGAAACGAGCATTGCCCGTGTCGCCGACGTAACCAATGACCTCACCCTTGACCACTTGACCAAGGGTTGCGTACGCATCGAGGTGCGCGTAGTAATACTTGTTTCCATCGGCACCGGTGAACCAAATAGTTGTTCCGCCAAGTTCGTTTTGCTTGGGCTCTGCAAAGCCATCGACCACGGCCACGATGAGCGTGCCTTTCGAACTGATCATGTCGACGCCTTCGTGTTTACGTCCACCAGATCGGGCCGCTCCCCACGTATCGCCAAACGCCGTAGAGCCTTGGATGGGGCACACCCAATCGTCACCGCTGCCGTAGATCTGATCGATGGTGACGCCCGGGCGACCACCGCCGCCGCCTGATCCGGTGGTGCCACCCGCAGAACCACCCGAGGCCCGGTTGCCCGTGGTGACGCCATTGCCGATATCGCCGCCGTCGGAGCCGGCGCCGACGGCTTGCGCCTGATCTCGTTTGAGCTTCTCGGCCGAGTCTTGGGCAATCTTCTCATTGGCTTTTTGGCGCTGCGCATCGAGTGCTTTCTTCACAGCCTCACTGGTGAGGCGAGCCTTCTCGATCACCCGCAAGCGATCAACCTCGTCGAGCGCCTTTTGCTGCAATGCCTTGAAGTTGGTCTGCGCCGCTTCGAACTGCTTCGAGGTCTTGTCGGCCGCCTTCTTCTTCTTGTCGAGCTTCTTGTGGATGTCGGCATATTCGTCGAGGCTGGTCGCCGACGCCTCGTTGATGATGCCGATCAACATTGCTGTCTGCGCCAACTCTGTGGGGCCAGCAGTGCCCGTGAGCAAACCAATGCCTGAAGTGCCAGTACCGATATAGCGATTGACCGCAACCGACTCGACGGTGGTTTGCAGTTCGTTGGCCTGTTGCTGCAGCGACAGAACCTCTTGATCAAGCTTGATCTTTTCGTCTCTGATCACATCGAGCTTCGACTCGGCCTGAGTCCATGCCTCGGCTGCAGCGTTGGCCCGGTCTCGCGCTGCTGCGATTTCACGGGCTGCGTCTTGCGCTGTGCCCCCACCGGTATCGGCATGGGCAGCGTTGTACCCGACGAGCGGCAAGCCCACCGACGACAACAAAATCACCACCAACATCCCGCCGAATTTGCGCATGACGGAGCGAATGGTACCTGTTGGCGCCGTTTGCGTACCGTCATTGCGGCAGCGCCAGAAGTCACCACGTGCCCTAGCCTGAGCGAACCATGACGACTCTTTCTGGCAGCGAGGCACTGCGTTTCGAACATGTCACATTCATTCGCGACGAACGGCGAATTCTTGACGACATCAATTGGTCGGTGAGATCCAACGAACGTTGGCTCATCCTTGGAGCCAACGGCTCCGGCAAGACCACCCTCGTCCGAATGGCGTCGATGTACGAACACCCGTCGTCGGGCAGCGTCACTGTGCTCGGAGAAACACTCGGCAGCACCGATGTACGCATGCTGAGGCGCCGCATTGGTGTGATGTCAGCGGCGCTGGGCGCCCAGTTGCGGCCCCAGCTCACGGCACAAGAAACGGTGGTAACCGCCAAGTACGCAGCACTCGAGACGTGGTGGCACACGTACACCGAGGCCGACTATGCCCTGGCCCGCGCATGCCTGGCCCGCATGGGGGTCGAGCAATACGCCGAGCGCAGCATGGGCACCTTGTCGTCGGGCGAACAGCAGCGCGTCTTGCTGGCCCGAGCATTGATGAACGAGCCGGGCGTGCTGGTGCTCGACGAGCCAAGCGCGCGTCTCGATCTTGGTGGCCGCGAACAACTGGTGAACGCACTTGCCGAACTCACCACCGACACAGCTGCGCCACCATTGATCTTGGTGACCCACCACGTCGACGAAGTACCCGAAGGCATGACCCACGCGATGCTGCTACGCGAGGGCAAGGTGCTCACGACCGGCACCATCGACACCGTGCTCACCTCTGAGTCGCTCAGCGAATGCTTCGGCCTTGCGCTCACCGTAGAGCGACGCAGCGACGGCCGGCTTACGGCGTGGTCTCGCCGATCAGTGTGAGCAAACGCTCACGGCTGGCAGCGATCTCGTCTTCAAGCGCCCGCTCGACGAGCCCGCCCACCCACATGCCGCCGCCGTAGTGCAGGTTCATCTCGAGACGGCTGCCAGTTGACACCGCAGCGAGCTGCACGCTGAGCCTCCACACGCTGTGCTTGCGCCCATCGGGTTCGCCACGCTCGAAGACCACCCGCCAATTCTCGGCGTGACCGGCCTGAGCAACGTTTGCGTATTCGGTACGCACCATGGTGAGTCGTTTCGATCGGGCGAACGGTCCGAGGCGCGCCCTCAACTCGATGGTCCATGTCGGCCGCCCCAACGAGTCGTCGCCGAGCGCCTCGGCACGATGCACGAGCCCCATCCATTGCGGGTACACCGAGAGATCGTCGACCCAAGCCACGAGCCCCGCTGGGGGGCATGCGGCGTTGAGGTCGGCGTTGATATCCACCCGTGCAGTATCGCCGGTTTCAGGCGCCAGAAGAAAACTTCAAAGAAACCAAACCATTCCCCACCTGGGCGACGTGTCATCCCCGAACATCTACTGAGGGAGACACCATGAAGTTCACATCAAAAGTTGCAGTCGTAGCGTTGTCGGTTGGCCTGATGGCTCACGGTGGCGGAATGGCTTTCGGCGCTGGCAACGGCTGCGGCGGAGTCGACGACAACCCACGTACCAAGACCAGCATTCCATCGTCGAGCAGCATGCCATCGAGCAGCGTTCCAACGTCGAGCAGCGTTCACGAGGCAAACCATGAGGCCAACCATGAGGCCAACCATCACGCCGCTGGCGACTGCTTCTCGTCGCACTCGCCCGACCGTGTTGCTGCCCGCACGGCCCGCCTGAACAACGTGGTTGCGAGCCTCACCGCTCGCATCGCTTCGCTCAACGCGTCGAAGGCAACCGCCTCGAACAAGGCTGTCAAGAAGATCAATAAGCGGATCATGAAGTTGCAGCGCGACATCAACAAGACCAACGCTCGCATCGTCAAAGAAGTACAGCGCATGCGCCCAGCCTGCGCCCCTTCAACGACTACCCCAGTGTCGGCACCATAAGCCCATACCGACGGGGAAACCCCTACAGAAGTATCGGCGCCCCGAGCCTGGTTGGGGCGCCGGTACACACGAAATAACAGATCGACGCCCCTGTTCTGGTGGGGCGTCGATTTTGTTTTTCGGCTAGCCCTTGGCTCGCGGATCGCGTTGCTGGCCGCGGAACGCCCGCGACAACAACGGGCTCGTGGTCTTCAGTAAGCCATTGAGATCGTCGGCGTCGTCGAATACGGGACGCCACGGCATTGCCCGAGTCTCGTCGGGGTCAGATGACACGAGCGGCACGAAGTCGCCAACCAACACCGGAGTCAGCGGTGGGAGTTCTTCGGGCAAGACACGCTCAACGGCCGGCGCGTCGGGGACTTCGGTTTCGTCTGATGAGGCCTCAGCGTGAAAAGCCAGTTGCGGCTCGACCGCCACTACATCGTTGGGCTTACGAACTGGTCGACGAATGCGGCGCAGTTCGCTGGTGGCATCACGGTCGGCCACTCTGAACAAGCGCGGGCGCGGCTCGCGGCGATCGTCGAGAGTCCACCCGCGTGGCACCACCATTGCATCGGCATGGCGACGGCACACAACGCCAGCGCGAAGCGGCGGTGCACCATCGGGCACGGTATCGAGCCAAACCAAGAGGCGATCGGGATCCATGCCATACGCAACGCCAGCCGGCGCGGAGCATCCTGGACGTTCACAGAGGCGACCCATGACGACAAACGTACTACTGCGCCACAGCCGGAATGAGTTTCATCGACGCAAGGTCGTGAAGTGCTTAGACCTGACGGCCAAGGAAGCAGAGCAACTGCGTCTGTGCATCGGCTCCGGCAGGCGCTTCGACCTTGGCACCGAACACGCCGGGCTGGCGAAGCATGGCGTCGAGCGGAAGCAGACCCGACAGGGCGCCTTCGACAGCGCCCTGATCGAGAGACTCATCGCCGCCCACGGCGCGGGCCAGATCCCAGGTGTGCACCAACACGTCGTTACAGATCAGCCGGCCGATGAGCTGCTCGGCAGGCATCGGACCAAATGGGCCGGGCACGTTCTGGCTCAAATCGCCGGTGCTGAGACCAGCGATGAACTGAGCCTGAGCGCTGGTCCATGCAGCGGCGATATCAGCGTCAGCAGCAACCTCGACCGGGGCGCCGCTGGAGAGCACTGCACCGATGCGGCTGAGGTTGTTGGCCACATGGACCACAACATCGCGAGCGGTCCAGTCGCCGCACGGGGACTGATTGCCCCAAGCGCTCGAGTCGGTTGCGCGCACCCGTGCGTCGAAACCCTGAAGAAGACCTGTGACCCGCTGAATAACTTCGTTGCTCATCGGGCCATCGTAGATCGTTGTGTTCACGAGGGCGCAAACTTTTCATGACGTGGGCCGATCGACCCAATTTGAGCGAAAGGAGTCGCGATCAGAGCGCCATGTGCCATTCTTAATGCCGATGAGTGATCTGGACCAGCGCCTACGCCGTTATGTGGCTGCAGCAATCGAGGGCGACGACGTCGCCATTCGCGAGCTGGTTCGCGCTACCCAGCCGATCATCTGGCGCATGTGTTCAGTGCTTGGGTCGCCTGGCGAGGAAGACGATCTCGTGCAAGAGACGTATATTCGCGTGCTTCGCTCGCTACCTAGCTACCGCGGCGAGGCCTCGGTTACTGGTTGGATGCTGGTCATTGGCCGGCGGGTCTGCGCCGACCATGTGCGGTCTCGTCAACGCCAGCGCCGTTTGGCCGACGCCCTCACGACCAATGCCACCGACAGCATTTTTGCCAACTCAGACCCTGCGGTCTGGGAGCTACTCAAGAGTATTGACCCTGATCGTCGCGAGGCATTCGTGCTGACCCAAGTGGCCGGCCTGTCCTACGACGAAGCTGCTGAAGCAATGGGTTGCCCCGTGGGAACCGTGCGGTCACGTGTGGCCCGCGCCCGGGCCGATCTGGCCGCCGAAGTGCGCGCCGCGCAGGCGTCGTAGCCGCAAGAAACCGCGGCCGTTTTTGTGGGCGATACCGGTCTCGAACCGATGACCTCTACGGTGTGAACGTAGCGCTCTACCAACTGAGCTAATCGCCCGAAGGCGCTCGTATGGTAGCAGCGCATCGTCGCAGCGCCTACTCGTTGGCCAACGCTGCGGTCGTTGTTTGGGTCATCGCGACCCCGCCAAACGAACGCACACCTGGCCCATGCCCTGTCGGTCACGGTGCGACTCGGTTCCTTGAGTGCACACCGCATCGAACGAGATCAGCGAGTGCACCACACCGTCGTTTGCGCCGTTACACAGCACCTCAGTGGCATCGCCGTTGTCGGCGATATCAACGCACGAGCCGGCCTCGATGAGGTTGTCTGGCTTGAGCGGAGAACCTGGCTTCGTGAACGCCGCGTTCACCAGCACGAAGGCAATTCCGAGCACGCCCATGACCGCCAAAAATCGCCACGGAAACTTCGATGGCGTGGGCGCAATGACTAGCTGCTGCACCGCCGACGCCGCACTCGACGCAGACTTCGAACCCGACGCCGACCCGCCCGACTGCGCTGCGCTGCCGTAGGCGGCCCGACGAGACCGTTCGAGGCTCAGGTCGTACGCAGAACGTTTGGCAGGGTCAGAGAGCACCTTCCAGGCGTTGTTGATCTCAGCCATGCGAACGGCCGAAGACTCGCCTTTGGCGTCGGGGTGAAAACGCCGCGCGAGATTGCGATAGGCAACGCGAATGTCTTCGCGATTCGCTGCAGGCGATACTCCGAGGCATTCGTAATAGTTGACGATGCGTCTACGTTAGACAGCCAACGCCGCAAGCGCATCGCTGAGTGGACTAGTAACCGCGATCGTGATGAACCGGACCGATGAGCTCTGCGCCATCGGCGTACAACCGCACGTTTTGGGTAATGCGCGCCGAGAGCAGCGGCACCGCCATCTCTGGGGTGTTTGCCACATGCGGCGTGATGATGCAGTTGGACAGCGACCACAACGGGTGCCCCTCGGGAAGAGGCTCAGGGTCGGTGACATCGAGACCGGCGCCGCCAATGATGTTGTTCTGCAACGCCCACACGAGATCGTCGGTGACAATGTGTTTGCCACGCGCCACGTTGACGAGCCACGCGTGCGGCTCCATCATCTCGAGTTCACTGCGCGAGATCATGCCCTCAGTATCGGGAGTGAGCGCAAGCGCCAGCACCACAAGATCGGCGCCGGGCAGGCAATGCGCATACTGCTCGGGCTCGACCACGATGTCGGCGCCATCCATGTCTTGCACCTTGTTGCGAACCACGGTGACATGACAATCGAACGGCTTGATGAGACGCAGGAAGGCTTCGGCAATTCCGCCGCCACCCATAATCGTGACTCGCGCTCCAGCAAGGTTGATGCCCTGCGGGCGGCTCCACGAGGTGGCTCGCGCATAGGTTCCTAGGCCGCGCATACCCGCCAACGCAAGCGTGAGCGCCATCTCGGCGCAAGGCTCGGCGAAGACACCCTTGGCGCAGGTCCACAGTCGATCGGTGTCGATCAGATGAACAAAGGGCTCGATGCCCGCGAAGGGCAACTGCACCCACCGAATGTGATCGGCGTCGGCGAGTGCGTCGGCGAGTTGGTTGGCATCTTTGCCGCTCGCCCAGACCAATGCTTCAGCATCGGCAAGGTCAACAACTTCTCCACCGCCGGCGATGATGGCATCGGCCATCCAAGACGGAGCGGATGTGGGCCCGAGCGCGACACGGGGCGCGTTGGTACTTGGCATGATGCCGAAACGCTAGCGGTTCGCGAGGAGTCGCGACGCAACCGTCTCGCCGCTCTCGACCGCGCCCTCGAGGTAGCCGGTCCATGTTGCGGTGTGCTCGCCAGCAAAGTGAATGCACCCGTGAGGCCGACGCAGCACATCCCAAAAGCGAGTGATTTCGCCGGGACGGTACACGGCATAGCTGCCGCCAAAGAGCGCCAGCCCAGACCAGGCTTGCGAGAAGCCACCCAGCGGCGGCGGCAGTGTTGGATACATCTCGCGTTGACTCAGCTCGATCTCGCTCATGCGCTCGCTCTCGGCGAGATCGGCCAAACGCGTTCCGCCCTCGCCGCCGGTATAGCCCATCAAGATTCCGGACTCGGCCGGATGCCCAACCGTTGGCTCATACACACGCTGTGCCCGACCAGTTGTTGTGGCATATCCAGCAGGCCACACGCGCTCTGGATATTGCAAGGCTGTCTTGGTGACACGGCCGTAGCCAAGGCCGTGCACCGCTGCAGCGAGTTCGGGGGGCAACGCGGGGTCGAACACCACAGTGCGCAGTGGCACCAAGGAGCAGGCAAGCACCACCTGATCTGCGTGGTACGTGTTTGCACCCGCGCGCACATGAGCGCCAGTTTCGTCGATGGTGATTGCAGCAACTGTCTCGCCAAAGCGAATCATTCCTTGGGGCAGCGCCGAGGCAAGTCCAGCGGTAACGCCGCTCACTCCCCCAATAATGCGCTGCGCCACGACCTCGCCGTGCGGTGTGGCCGCCGCTTCGTACAGCGCTCGCTGCTGGGCAACAAACAACGCCGACACTTCGTGTGGTTCGGCTGCGAACTCGCCCTGCATATTTCGTGTGGCGAACAGGCGGGCAAGCTCACCCAGTTCGAGTTGATCGACAATGTCGGCTGCCGACAATGCGTCGAAGTGCGCCGCCTGCGGGTGCTGCGCGGGGTGCGCCGCATCGCGAACGCCTACCGCTACTGAGGCAAAGAAGTCTTCGAGCCGATCAAGTTCGTCACCCAACTGCGGATCAAGTCGAGCGAGATCTCCTGGACCGAGCAGCGCTCCATCGCGGAACAACCAACGCCGGATGGCAGTCCACGTGGTGGCGTTGTCGTCCATGCGGAGGCCGAAGCGTTCGACTAGTGCGCGCATGCGGGGATGCACGTTGTCGACCCACTCGGCGCCAGCCTCGGCGCCTTGGCCGTTGATGAACTCGGCGCTACGGGTGTAGGCGCGACCGCCCACCCGATTTGAGGCCTCGAGCACGGTGACATCGCACCCAGCGTTGTGCAACAACTCGGCGGCGGTGAGACCCGCCAGGCCTGCGCCAACAACAACAATTCGCATCGCGGCGGCGGTTCAGTTGCCGGTGAAGGTGGCGGCGATTTCAGAGCCCGACTGGCCGCCCCGACGAAGCACCACAGCAACAATCGCAACGGCCAACAAGGTGGCGCCGATAAACAGCGTGGCCATTGCCGCAACCTCGGGGCGAATGATGCCGCCCGACAACCCGAACACATAGTTAGGGAACGTGGTGACACCGGCAGGACTGACGAAGCTGGTGGACACAACGTTGTCGAGGCTCAGCGTGAATGCCAGCATTCCGCCCGACAACACAGCGGGCATCACCAACGGCAGCGTGATCTGCCAAAAGGCGCGGGTGGGGGTAGCGAACAGGTCGGCAGCCGCTTCTTCGAGGCGAGCATCGAGTCCTGACACGCGAGCACGCACGATGAGCGTGACCACCGCAGAACTAAACACCGTGTGCACGAGCACAATCGGCGTGAGGCCTTCGCGGAACGGGCCGCCGAGACGCACAAACCAGCTCAGCTGCCCGGCACCATCGACGATCTCGGGCGTGACCAAGATGAGCAAGATGATGCCAACGAAGCCAGCGGTCCACTTGCCGGGCTTTCGAGCAAGAGTGAGACCTGCCAACGTGCCGAGTACCAACGCAAGCAAGGTGCTGATGAGCGCTACCTCGATAGAGACCTTCACTGAGCTCGTGAGCGTCGTGTTGTCGAACATGCGCGACCACCACACCGTAGAGAAGCCGGTCCACCTGAAGATGCTCTTGAACTCGTTGAACGACATCGCCATCAAAAAGAAGATGGGCGTGAACAGAAACGCAATGACCACCGCAGTCCATGCTCCGAGTGCATTGGTGATGCTGAAGTACTTCTTCATCGCGCAACAACCTTGACGGCTCGGTTGGCTTTGAGCAGTTTCGACATGAACCAGAAGCAGGTGGCCAGCACCCCCAGCACCAGCAGGATCGAGAGAATCAACGACACCGCTATGGCAGAACCAGAAGCCGCGTCTTGCGCCTTGAAGTACTGGTTCGCAACCTCGGCTCCGATCATGTTGCCTTTGGCTCCACCGAGCAACGCTGCTGTCACGTAGTCGCCCGACAACGGCACGAACACCAGGATCAATCCAGCAACGATTCCGGGCCCGGCCAGAGGCAAGGTCACCTGAAGAAAGGTTCGAATGCGATTCGCGCCAAGATCTTTCGACGCTTCGCGAAGGTGCAACTCGACCCGGTCGAGAGCCACCCACAGCGGGAAAATCATCAGCGGCAAGTAGTTGTAGACGATTGCAATCTGCACCGCAGTACGCGTATCGAGAATCTGGATTGGTCCGCTGCGCAACGCTTGGCCGAACGTGAACCAGTGGCCTGACTGCAAGAAGTTTGAGAGGAAACCGCGCGGCTGCAGCACGATGCGCCACGCAAGGGTACGCAACAAGAAGTTCGCGAAGAACGGAACCATCAGCAACGCCAGCACCGCTGTCTTTGCCTTCGGCCCGACCTTGAACGCCAGCAGATACGCCACTGGAAGGCTGACAACCAGACACAGCACGGTGCCGAGAATCGATGTGAACATCGTCTGTTTCAACAGCGAGCGAAATGACCCGCTCACAACCTCACGATAACGATCGAGACTTGGTGCGCTGAGGTCGACCTTGCCCGGAGACCCAGTGATCTTGCGGCCGAAGCTGTTGACGATGACCAACCCGACCGGCACGACGAACAGGAATACGTACCAGACAAACGATGGAATCGCGAGAAGGAACTTCGGGGCGCGCAGCCACGTGCGTTGCTGCGGTGGCTGCGCTCCGAGTGTTGCCTCCATAGGTCAGCCGCCAGCCTTTGCTTTCACATCGCTGTAGATCTTCACAATCTTCTCCTGAGCTGAGTTCACTGCGCCCGAGCGCATGGTTGCCACTTGCGCATCGTTGAAGAAGACCATGTCTTTAAAATCGATGTCGGCGGCAAGGGCATCGACGCCCTTGATGCCCGTGTTGTAACCATGGAAGTTGAGGTCCTTCACGCTGTTGGCTGGGTCGAGGATGAAGTTGATGAAGTCGTACGCGGAGTCGCGGTTCTTGGCACCCTTGAGAACGCACCAGTTGTCCATCCAGAGTTCGGTTTCTGGCGAGCCAATGCCCCAGACATAGCGCTCGATATCGTCGCCTGCCTCTTTCACCCCAATGAGACCTTGACGGGCGTCGCCGTTCCAGACTTGAGACAGCGCATAGCTGCCCGAAGTGAGGTTCACGCCTGGGTATGAATCGAATGCCTTGATGTGTTGAGCGAACTCATCGACCATGAACTTGGCGCAAGCATCGAGATCTTCCTGCTTCTCGGTGATCCACGAGATTCCGTTGGCCCAGAAGTAGATGCCGGCCAATTGGGGGGCCGTATCGAGCACGCTGGTCTTGCCGCTGGCTTCGGTCTGAGCCACTTTGATGAAGTCGGCCCAGGTCTTGATTTCGGTGGTGACCACGGTCTTGTCGTAGATCCAACCGGTGGTACCCCAGTTCTTGCACACGCTGTACTTGTTGTCTGGGTCCCATGCCTGGTTGGCGTAGTTGGGATCGAGATTCGAGAAGTTCGGAAGCTTGGTCTTGTCGAGCTCTTCGAGCATGCCAGCCTTGGCCAACTGCGGGATGTACACGCCAGTAGGCACCACCATGTCGAAGCCCGACGAGCCGCCACCCTGAACCAGTTTCTGAATGGCCTCTTCGTTTGAGTTGAAGATGGTGAGGCTGATATTGCCCCAGCTCTTCAGAAGGTCGG